>Ga0209541_10000646_pt1 | contig 69065 bp, 75 predicted proteins | sample RifCSPlowO2_01_FD_184027 | JGI IMG/M metagenome (GOLD analysis project Ga0209541, IMG submission 184027) | Groundwater microbial communities from Rifle, Colorado - Rifle CSP2_plank lowO2_0.1 (SPAdes) (version 2) | ecosystem: Environmental > Aquatic > Deep subsurface > Groundwater | place...
ATCAGAGCAAAGAAAGTTAATAATCAAATTAAAGAAATGGCTTGGAAAATATTAGCCTATAATATAGAAAGGATGGCAAGAGCATTACAACTCTTGCTCAGAGTCATACGACTCTGGACAGCACCGCCCAAAGCGAAGATTTAAATACTATTTTGTACTAGCTAGAAATAGTATGAAAAAGAGAGTGAAACATAAGATAAAAGTAAAACAAGAAAGTTTTAAGTTACCTCAACGTCTCAAATCAGGAATAATTAATCTAGATCCGCTTATTAAAGGTGGTTTTAAGGAAGGAAGCGTTACTTTAGTTATAGGTGGTGCCGGTTCTGGTAAAACTATTTTTGGAATGCAATATTTGGTGGAAGGTCTTCAAAATGGCGAAGCCGGTTTGTATTTAACTTTTGAAGAAAAGAAAGGTAAACTCTATGAAGATATGAATGTCTTTGGATGGAATCTTCAGAAATACGAGAATGAAGGTTCATTTCACTTATTAGAATATAGTCCAGAACAAGTGAAGTCGCTTATTGAAGAAGGAGGAGGAACTATTGAACAATTAGTTTCAAAAGCAAAAATCAGGCGAGTGGTTATTGATTCGATTACCTCTTTTGTGCTGTTATACCAAGACGAATTGTTACGTAAAGAGGCAGGATTAGCTTTATTTGAATTGATCAACAAATGGGGATGTACTGCTTTGCTAACATCACAAGGCGCATATAAGCAGGATGAACTTCAGGGAGTATCATTAGAATTTGAAGCAGATAATATAATTATTCTGAATCATCTCAAAAGGAATGGAGACCGCATACGTTCCATCGAAGTTCTTAAAATGAGGGGTACAAATCACACTAATAAAACGCCGTTGTTTGAAATTACTAGTAAAGGTGTAGTGGTACATCCTTCTAAAGTAGTCCACCAGTAAAATTGTAATTTTTTACAAAGTATAATGTATTATTTTAATGGTCTGAACAGAAACATAAAAAAGAGAAAGAACATAATAAAGAAAGAAAAAAAGAAAAACGACTAAAAAATTTATTCTACCTTAGCAGTTATTTGACCAATAATGGAATGACTAACCCCGGCTCCGCTAGTATAAGTAACAGTAACATCCTGACGAAAACGACTTTCAACAGCACCATTAGAACAACCAGTAAGAGTTATTCCACCAGCTCCGCCCAGAACATCTCCGTCATTCCAAGCATCATTTCCACTAGCATCAGGATCTACAGTACATCCACTTACCGCAACTCCTACAGAAGTTAAATCATCTCCCATCCCATTCCGCAAAATCAATTGAAGAGTAGTAGCAGCAACTTTGAAATCATCACAACCAATTCCTGGTCCTACCGTACAACTGCTTGGAAGGAATCTACTCGGACTAAGCACACCAAAGTAAGCCAAAGCACCTATGGCTACTAGCACAACCAATATAGCCCACCCATAGGTCATGAGAAATTCCATGGCTGCTTGCCCCTTTCGATTTATGGTTACCATTATTTTATCTTCCAATAATTTAGATCTACTTATTCTACTTTAGTTGTTAACACACCAGTAAGAGTATGACTAACACCTGCTGCAGAAGTATACGTTACGGTAACATCTGATTTAAATCTACTTCCAACTGCTCCGTTAGTACATGAGGTTAAAGTAACACTAGTAGTTCCAAGAACACTGCCATCAACCCACGTATCATCACCATTTGCATTTGTGTCTGCAGTACATCCGGCTATAGCTACGGTAACAGCACTAAAATCTTCTCCCATACCATTACGAAGAACTAACTGAACACTATCCTCACTAACTTTGAAATCATCACAACCAATTCCTGGTCCTATCGTACAACTACTTGGCAAAACTCTTGACGGATTTAAAACACCAAAATATGCTAATGCACCAATTGCTGCTAAAACCACTAAAATTGCCCAACCATAAGTCATTAAAAACTCCATTGCTGCTTGGCCTTTTTTACTCATATATCTTCACCTCAAAATGTATCTATTACTCTTTTTGAATGGAAGTAAGAATTTACTTTATTTAAATGTTACTTTTTTAAATTCATGTTTGATAATACGAAAAACACAGAAAAGAATTAGTAATCAATAGTTTGAAACATTAATGATAACTACTTCAAAATGAAAAAGAATGTATTTATACATAATTTCATTGAAACAGAGAAATGGACATGAAAGCGAGAAAAGCGCAAGTTAGTGTGGAGTATATTATACTTGTCGGAGTGCTTTTAATCGTTCTTATTCCATTATTTTATTATTCTTTGACCAATGCTTCCGAAAAAGTGAAATTAAGTCAAGCTGAAAACACAATATTAACTTTAGCTAAAACTGTTAGTGAAGTTACTGCTTTAAGTCCAGGAACAAAAAAGTATGCAACCATTAGTATCCCCGGAGGAGTGCAGAGTACAATGATAAATGGCTCAGAGATTACTCTTACATTTATTAAAGGAGGAAAAAATAGTGATTATACTTCCGTAGTCAGAGCCATAGTGGTAGGAAATATTCCTACCCAAAAAGGGATTTATCGTATTCCGGTTGAACTTTTAGAATCGGGCGTTGTTCAAATAGGATCTGCTGATGACATCATACCACCTATTGTTGTTTCTACTTCACCAAATGGATTAGTATGTAATCCCATAACTATTCAAGCCAATACTAACGAAGCAGCTACTTGTAAATACGACACTTTAGATACAAATTATGAAACCATGAGATATACTTTAAATGGAAATACTTTAAACCATAATGTGTATCTTGGCATCCAGAATCAGGGAACATATGTGTATTATGTTAGATGTCGTGATGCTTTTGGTAATACCATGGACAGTTCTACATCAATTAGTTATCAAATCAGTTATGATTCATGTGGTGGGCAGGGAACTATCAATGAAACTATTCCACCAATAGTCACCTTACTAAATCCAATCCAAGGATATGAGTCTAACACTACTTTAATTCATTTTTATTACAATGTCACTGATGATTCGACCATAATATTATGTAAATTATTTATGAACTCAACCCTAGCCGGAACAGCAATCTTGCCATCTAGGAATATAACTAATGATATTACTGCCAGTCTCAATAAAGGAAATTATTTGTGGAGTATAAATTGTACAGATAGTTCTGGAAACGAGGGAAATAGTTCTACCAGAATTATAAGAGTAAATGCAACTTTGGATGCTGATAATCCTTTTGTTAATTTGGTACTGCCTTTGAATGGAAGTATACAAAAATTAAGTACAGTTAAATTCTCGTACAATGTTACCGATTTAACTTCCAATATAGGTTTTTGTACTTTACAAGCATATGGGATATTAGATACGGGAACGCCTTCATCACAGAGTGCAGTGCAATTTAATGTTCCGGAAGGGAGCAGACAAAATATTACTATGAGTTTTGACAAAGGAAATTTTACTTGGAATATGACTTGTGTAGATAATAGTGTTTATTTCAATACAGGAGTTTCAGAAACACGAAATCTGCGAGTAAATGTTAGCGCTGAAACAACCGTTATAACCAGTTGTGCGGGTAGATGTTGGTCTGAAGGATACTCTGACGGAGTTTGTAGACAGGAACAACCTAAATGTGATCAGAATGGCGAAATTTATGTTTCCTCAGGAGATGTTTATTGTACCGGCGGATCACAATCCGATACCTGCTGTTGTAAACCATAATATGATTAAATTGTACTATATCAATAGTCTTAACATAACAATATATTTACCATGAAACGTGCACAAGCAGGAGTGGAAGGCATGATCGCTGTAGGAATTATTTTCTTTTTATTTATGGGGGTATATCTTGTTTATATTGAAAAACAACACTTAGTAACTCTTACCAATCAAGAACTTCAAGAACATAGAGATTGTCTGCTTCTTTCCAATGCCATTACAACTATTCTTATCTTGGGGGAAGGATCTCAAACAACAGTGAGGATAAAATATAATCAAACCATTTACCCCTTGCAACAAAGGATTGAATCGGAGAATTCTTTTTGCACCATTCCGGTAAAAAGTGTATCAAATAGCGGATACAGCAGTACCGCTCCTTTCAATCTTGCACCAGGAAATGTGGTGATTTCCAGATCTGATTGGGTAAAGGTGCAAAATGGATAAATGGAATGTTCTTAAAAAACTTGGCACTAAATTTAAACACAGTTCAAGAACAAAACAAGGGCAAGTGTTTTTCACTGATGTTACCTTTTCTCTCATTGTTTTCGTAATAGTGTTTATTTTTTTTCTGGTTTTATGGAATATGTATATGGAACAACTTCTCGATAATGTGGAGAGAGAAGAGATGGAATTATTGGCTTTTCAAGTTACCGATATTTTTGTGAACACACCCGGAGCACCCAATAATTGGGAAGAGGGTGCTGATGCATCTAACAACATTATGTCTTTGGGAATAACTACAAAAGACAGAGAGTTATCTCCATCAAAAGTACAAAGAATGTTTGCATTAAATTATACTGAATTAAAAAAAACACTTAATTTGGAAAGATATAATCTTTACCTTACACTTAGGCATAGTAATAGAACCATCATAAACCAAACTGGCTTTATACCTACTAACATCAGCACACAGCAAGTTTCCGTACGCAGACTAGTAATGGATGGCGCTGAACCAAGAGAAGTAGGATTGATATTGTGGAAATGATTGAATGTTAAAAGATAGATAAAATAAAAGCAGGTAAAAATAGATTAAAAAGAGAGAACAATAAGTTGAAAGTAAAACTATCAAAAATGAAACTAAGACCTAAATTTATGTCATCCAAGAAAGGATTTATCTTTACTTTAGACGTGGCTTTAGGAATAATTATTTCTTTGATGGTCATCGCAGTTAGTGTTTATTTTATGACTAGGGGCAGTGAATCTTCCCTTCCACAGTATCAATTACTCACCACTGGATCTGATATCATTACTGTTCTTGATAAACAAAATGTGTTTGATGCTCTAAATCCATCCACTATCGAAAATCAAATGGGGATCTTACTTCCTTCACGATATGGTATGCTTATAAGAATCCAAGGGAATTTCAGCCAAAGTGGAGGAATAATAGAGGCGGGAGATGAAATTCCTTTAAGAGTCAATACACTTACAGGCAGAAGAATTGCACTGATAGATCCTGACACATACATTAAAATAACCTATTTTATGTGGGTGAAGCCACAATGACTTTATCACCAATCACAGATTCAAGGAAAATGATGAAATCTAAAAGAGGTATTTTATACACATTTGGATTAACTCTTTTTGTGTTAGTACTCTTGGCAGTAAGTATTCTAGTGTTTAAACAAAGTTACTCCGCCAATGAACGTTTTACCGAGCTCAGCGGTCGCCAGAAAGTATATGATCTAGAGCAATCTTTAGAAAAAGTATTTGAAAAAATATTAGCAAGTAAAACGGATATTAAAATAAGCAGGGGATTAAACTTTTTTAATATCAATCAATCTCTTCCTCAAAACTTAAGCAATGTAACTGCCATTTTGATCACTATTTCGGACAATGTAAATCGTGATTTCCCATTTTTTAAATTAAATGCAACTCTTTTTGTTCAAGAACCTAAAATAATTTTCAAACCTTCAAATATTGAGTACATCCCACAAAATAACAAACGAATAATTGTTAAACCAACAGACAGCAATTCTTCAAACAATATCTTGGGATATGATATTATTTTGAATTTTAACTACAATATTACTTCTTGTACTAATAGCAATCAGGCCGGAAGCAGATTGAAAATAAGTGTTACAGCCATTTCTCCTTTCGGAAGTTGTATTATACCCTCAACAACTCTTAACAGCGTATACATGGATTTGATATCAGAAGGGAAAAACACCCTTATTCTAATTGATAATGGTAATTCCAGCCTTAGTTTGCAAAGCGATAATAATATTAAAACAAGTATTAATGTGTTGATAACACCTTTGACAGAAGAGGGATATTTTGAATGGCCCATAACTGAAACGGTTAATGAAACATCTATTTCTTTGACGAAAATAACGAATGTAAGGATTGATTGAATTTTATAAGTTAAAAAGTGAACTCAAAATATAATTTCTAGTTGTTTTTCTTTCATCATCACCAAAAGAGACCAGTTTACTATCCTAAAATGAAAACACATCTTTATATAGCTTCTTTGACCTATTAAGCTTGGAGGACATGGTTAAAAAAAGAGGTAGTCGTAGATATAAAGCTAGAGTTAGTCATACTAGGTTGAAGTATAACCGTGGTTCTAGTTCTAAATATATTAAAAAACAAATTAAAAAAAAGATTAAACGTATAAAAATAAAAAATTTTGGTCACAAGCATATCAAACAGATTCATAAACAGTTCATATTCAAAAAAAATAAATTAAAGCATAAAATATTTAGGTATAAAGTAATAAAAAAATCACCAATTAAACATTCCAGAAAACATCAGATTATTAGAGAACATAAAGTAATTAGAGAACATCCAGTTAGAAAAATAACAAAGAGAGGGATAAAGAAAAAAATAAACAGTAAAACTAGATTAGTGATAGGCAGTAGATGGAGTACCCTCCTTCATGAGCTCAAAAATATATTTATTACAATATTAATTATACTAACCTTATTTTTGGGTGGCATAGGTATTTTAGGAATGCTTATTTTAAAAAAGTCATTATCGGAGATTATTATTTTTGGAGCTATATCCATGGCAGGATTGATCATTGAAATTATTTTCTTTGTGCAAAGTACTTGGGGATATAATTTTAAAACAGGCACTAAATATGAAACAAGTACTAAAAAAGTATCGTTTTTAAAGAACTATTTAAAAAAAATTCATTTCCCAAAATTATCAATACCCAAAGCAGAAAGCCAAAAACAAGTTGAGAGTAAAAAAGTATCTAAAAACGATATTAATTTAGGAGCTTATGAAACAGAAATAGACGCCGTCTATCGTTTGGTGAAAGAAAAGAAAAATATACCCCTGCAGGATATAGTTTCTAAATTTAAAGTAACGGAAGCAATAGTCCAAGAATGGGTCCGCATTTTAGAAGAACATAAACTAGTAATAGTTCATTATCCCACTTTTGGATCTCCCACTTTAAAATTATTTGAGGAATCAAAAACTAATTTAGAGAATATTGAAAAGAAATCAGAGAAGAAATAGTTGTGAAACGTTAATTACTAAATAATAGATTACTAAAGAAAAAGAAGTGATTCAAACATGACACGCGAAATTGTTGAAAAATATAACATTACCGAAGGAGGATTTGATGCAGAAATAAAGATCACCGGAGGAAAAGGGTTAGTTAATAAATATGAGTTGGCCCAACATGATCTTCCACCCGGTACACTGGCATTATTAGATCAAGTCAAACAGGAATTGATTGGAACAGTACGTATCAGCGCGGAAGAAATATTAGATCCTAAAACAATTATTGCTCTCAAACAAAGATTTAAAGATAAAGCTAAAATTTTATTGCAACAGAAACTACCTGACATACAACCTAAAATTGAAGAATATTTGATTATGACTTTAGTCAAAGATATGTTAGGGTTAGGAGATCTAGAAATAGTTTTAAACGATCCTTATTTAGAAGAGGTGGTTATCTCTTCTGCAAATGAACCAGTACGAGTATTCCATAAGAAATATGGTTGGCTTCTCACCAACATTACTTTAGAAAAAGAATCGGAAATTAGAGATCATTTAAACACTATTGCTCGTAGGGTAGGAAGACAAATCACTACTCTTAACCCACTCTTAGATGCACACTTAATTTCCGGAGATAGAGCCAATGCGGTTCTTTATCCTATTTCCGCTAAAGGAAATACCCTTACTATCAGAAAATTTGCTCGTGATCCTTGGACTGTTACTGATTTTATTAAGAACGGAACTTGTAGCGCAGAAATTTTCGCTTTAATTTGGTTCGCTATGCAATATGAATCTAACATACTCATTTCTGGGGGAACTGGCTCAGGAAAAACATCATTACTTAATGTGTGTATGCCATTTATTCCCCCAAATCATCGTATCGTCACCATAGAAGATACTCGGGAATTAAATTTACCCGAATTTTTATATTGGACACCCCTTACTGTTCGTCAACCTAATCCTGAAGGAAAAGGAGAAGTGACTATGTTAGATTTAATGGTTAATTCCCTGCGTATGAGACCAGATAGAATTGTACTAGGAGAAATGAGAAAAAAAGATCAAGCCGAAGTTTTGTTTGAAGCCATGCATACCGGACATAGTGTTTATGCAACAGTTCATGCTGATTCTATCCTGGCCACAGTTCAACGCTTAACTAATGTCCCCATTGAAGTTCCAGCAAACCTTTTATCTGCGGTTAACCTCATTGTTGTCATGTTCAGAAACAGAAAAATCAACAAAAGAAGAGTATACCAAGTAGGAGAGTTATTATCGAGTGAAGAGGAACATGAGATTACTGTAAAACCCAATCTCATTTATAGATGGAATCCATCTTCAGATAAATTAGTTCAACACCAAAAACCCATCAGAATTTTTGAAGAATTAAGCCGACATACGGGGATGAGCCAGCATGAGATAGATCAAGAATTGAGCCAAAAAGAAAAGATATTAAATTGGATGGTTGAACATGATGTTCGTGATATAGAAAATGTGGGGAAAATTATGTTTTCCTATTATCTAGATCCAGAGACTTTAGTTAAATTGGTCCAAAAAAATGGAAATCCAAAGGAATTCTTAGAGATAAAGAGGGATTAAATGGTAGTGGTTCCTTTTTCCATACTGCCGCCAAAAGTACTTTATAGCTTATCTACTCACTTGATGGAAGAGGGGAAAGTGTTGTCACAATTTTTTCCAAATTTACAATTAGAGATTGATCGCGCAGATATATCTGTTGATGCCAAAAGATATCTGGCGGAATGTTTAACCGCATCACTTTTTTTGGTCATATTTTTCACGATATTATTAACGATAGTATTTATTCCAAAAGGATATTATTTTAGCGGTGCGATGGTGGCTATTGCTTTTTCAATCATGATTTTTTTCCTTCAAATAAATTATCCCAATGTTGTAGCACACCGTAGAATTAGAAAACTTGATGCAGATTTATTAGGATCCCTAAGGGCAATATTAATCCAAATAAATTCTGGTGTGCCTTTGTTCGAAGCCATGGTTATTATTTCTAAACAACAATTTGGAGAAGTTAGTTCCGAGTTCAGAAAAGTAGTAAATAAAATAAATGTGGGCGTGCCTCAGATTGAAGCGTTAGAATCTATGGCTCTTAAAAATCCATCTCCCTATTTTAGAAGAACTTTATGGCAGATCATTAATGCCATGAAAGAAGGTGCAGCTTCAGCCACAGTCATGGAAAGTGTTATTTCCAATCTAAATCGAGAAGAAATTATCCAAATTGAAAAATACGGTTCACAATTAAGTCCTTTAGCTATGTTTTATATGATGGGGGCAGTAATTATGCCCGTTTTAGCAGTTACTTTAATTATTGTGATGTCTTCATTCATACAGATTGATGATTTAACTTTAAAAATTTTATTTTTTTCATTGTTGGGATTAGTGGTGTTTTTTCAATTGATGTTTTCAGGAGTCATTAAATCAAAAAGACCAAGTTTATTAGGTGAATAAATGGCACATATTTATAGAAGCTTTTCTGGATTAATTCCTTACGTATTGAAAAATAAGATTAAATCTTTTCTTACGTATACTACTATTACTATTGATCCTGATTCTTTCATAGGGTTTATTACTGTTTATTCATTATTACTAGGATTAGTGTCAGGATTTTTTTTAGGTTCTTTTTTCGATATCTCTTTTTGGATTTTTTTTCCAGGAATTACGCTTCTCTGTAATGTTACAGTATATGTTTGGTTACTCCTGTTAGTTGATACCAAAGCAAGATTGATAGAAGAGTCCTTACCCGATGCCTTACAATTAATGGCCTCTAACCTGCGATCTGGAATGACTCCAGAAAAAGCATTGTTGTTAAGTTCACGTCCTGAATTTGGACCACTAAAAGATGAAATTGATATCGTAGGAAGGAAAGTGACTTTAGGAAAGAATACCGGTTTAGCCTTAATGGAGATGGCTAAAAGAGTACATTCCAAAAGATTAGTACGAGCAGTTGAGTTAATTAATTCAGGATTAGATTCCGGCGGGTCACTCGCTATTTTATTAGAATCAACTTCTCATGATCTTAGAGAACAATTGTTGGTTGACAAAAAGATAAAAGCCAGCGTAACAATGTATGTTATCTTTATTTTTTCAGCTGCCGCCATGATCTCACCGGTATTATTTGGATTAAGCTCATTCCTGGTTGAAATTCTACAATCCAGTTTCAGCATGATTAATATTCCTTCTACTACTCTTACCAGTATTCCGGTACGATCTGCGCAAATATCGGTTAGTGCTAATTTTATTATAGGATTTATCATCACTTTTATTACCGTGAATTGTTTTATGGCCTCCATGCTTTTAGGACTCCTCTCTAAAGGTAAACAGCGAGAAGGAGTGAAGTATTTTATGGCCATGATAGTATTAGCTATTCCTATCTTTTTTATCTCCAGGTATGCGATAAAGTATGTATTGGGGGGATTGTTTGAGTTCTGAGGGAGAACTTTGACCTAATGTTAATAAGTGCTCTTTTCTAGACCTCTTAAAAGCCCAATCCACAGTATCTCCGAATGAAATTTACGATTAGAGAGTTGTCAGAAAAATTTGTAAATACCAAACGTTTCCTTTTTCTAGGATAAGTGAATTTTATCCAAAGAAGGCATTTGATTTAGTGGGAATCTTAACGGCAAAGTTTGTTTAGGGTTCGCAGCTGCCACAAAATCAAAAATCTTGGATGTTGATAAGGAAGTAATCTGTTCATTCAAAAAAGCTTCGGAGATACTGAATCCATCCAAAACATTTATATACGAAATAACTATAATCTGCTTATAAAAAAAACGTGGTGGTATACATGACTAATTCCGTTCCTTTCGGTGATATTAAACAGGAAATAGATTCTTTAAAGAAAAAGTTAACAGACCCAGATTCAAAAATAAGCGAACTTCTGCTGGAAATTGAAAGTTTGAAAGAAAGTATCCATGAATTAACCGTTGTTTTTCAAAAAACGTTGGATCAAACTAAAGGGGAAGACGGAGTAAAAACCATTGAAGATATCAAGAAAAAGATGGATGAAGTAGTGAATCAAAATGAAACCATTGCTAAAGGTATGGTAGCAATTTCTGATAAATTGGAAGATTTCATGGTGAAAAACTCTCTGCGAGCTCCACCAATGATGCCTCGACCGGGAATGGGTCCAATGCAGGGTATGAATATGCCTCCAAGTATGGGTGGTCCAGCTAGGATGGCTCCTCCATTACAGATGCCGGGAATGGGAGATATGCTTTCCATGCCAGAAGATGCTGATTTGCCTCCTCCCCCTCCTCCAATGGGACGTAGGAAACAAATGGGTGGACTTTTCAAATGAGTTTTTTGAGAACACAACATATTTTAGTAACTGCGGCAAATATTTATAGAGATCAAAATAGCATTTTTTCTAAAAGTGATATTCAGAAAAATTTACATGAAATTAAGTTTTTAGTAGCACAGAAAAAAATCCCCAAACTAACTCTGCGCAAAGAAGTTATTCATCTTGAAGATAGATTACACGGTGTTTTTGAATTGGAGAAGCAACTTAGGAAAAACAAAATGAAAGAATCGGCAAAAATTATTGCTTTCAAAAAAGAGATTAAATATTTGAAAAATAAATTGACTACAGCACAAGATCCTCAACTGAAAAAGAAAGTGGAAAGATTATCTAATTTATTGGCAGAAACTATGGCCCGAGAAGATACTGACAAAAAGATTAAAGAGTCAGAACTAGAGCTTCATGACCTGCCAAAAATAGATGAACTTGCTCAAAAAGCTACCCAATTACAATTTTTGCAACATAGATTAACTGCCATGAAACATGAATTGGAACTAGATAAAGAGTTAGGAATATCTGACCCCGTAAAAATTAAGAGTGTTGAAGACAAAATAAAGTTATTTGAGATTAAAGTACAGCAGTTTATCTCGCCGAAAATGAAAATGCCTGAACCGCCTACTACTCCAAAAGAAATGCTTCCTCCTCAACCACAAAGAAGTTTAGATCAGGTTAAACACACTATGCTTATTGGATCTCCTTCAGAAGGAAAGCCATTACAGGAAGTATTGGGAATTAAACCACCGCAGCCGTTAAGAGATGAATAGATCTTTTTAGAATGAGAAGTATTTTTAATTGAATCATATTAAAGAAGTTAGTTTCATACATCCTTTCCCATAACCGTTCTTCGCCCATTCTCTTTAGCTCTTTTAGCTGCATCTAGAACTAATAGTTTAACTTTTTCGTCCAATCTATCCATGAAATCGGCAGAAATATTATCCAAGCCCAAACCACTTTCTTTCAATATATCTTTAATCTGAGTTCTAACGGTTATCATGTGAATACAATCTTTTTTGATCTATTTAAATTTGTTGTTGGATTTTATGGTTGTCTAGTTTCGGTGTGTCTCTGCCAAGGACCAACGTATGAAGGAATTTCCCAACTATTAGTGGCTACTACTCTCCCCACATCACAACTATCATCGATGCATCTATAAAAGTGATCATAACGTGGACCAGAAATGAATCCTTCTTCTCCCCTAAAACTTCTACCATCTTCTACTAAAACATGCTTATGTTCTTCTTCAGGAAGTAATCTAACCACGTAATCTACTAGTGATTTTCCGACGTCTCTTAATGATATCATTCTTATTTCTCCTCATTCGTTAAATTCATATATTGTATATACTTTGGTGGTATTAATGGTGTTTTAAATGGGTTGTTTATAAAGGTTACTGAAAAATTGCTGGAAAAAAGTTTATAAACTTTCTCTTCATCATAGATTATATGGACAACTGCATCTTCTGTAAAATAATCAAAGGAGAAATCCCCTGCAATAAAGTCTATGAGGATAAAGAATTCATAGCTTTCTTGGATATCATGCCCAGAAATCCTGGACATACTATGATTGTCCCTAAAAAACATTATCGCTGGGTATGGGATATTGTGGAAGATTATTCTAAACCTACTAATAAAGTTGCTGCTGCTTTGAAGAAAGCTTTTAACACTGATTATGTTGTTTCTTTTGTCATGGGAGATGAAGTTCCTCATGCCCACATTCATCTTGTTCCTCGATTCCCTAATGATGGGCATGGGGGATTGATTGATTTGAAGAATATCAAGACCATTTCTGCGGATGAAATGGTGAAGATAGCAGAGAAAATAAATGCGAATTTAAAGTAATTACTATCTAGTGGTTTCATGAGAAATATTTATAAAGAACTTCTAGTCTGAAAGCCCTATGGCTCTATTTCCCCATTTTGAATACAAACCAGGTATGCGTGCACTAAATACTCATTTGGAACTTCAAGGGAAATATTTCGAACGATTGTTAATGCGCAAAGGACCATTATTACAGCCAGAGGATTTCTTTTTGGTAATCCCCCCTGCGGGACATATAGAAAAACTAAGAAAATCATTAGGCCCATTTAGTGTTCACATGTTTAATCCCAGTTTCATTAACGATCAACACGCTTTAGCATTAGAGGATGCAGTAGAACTGATGGTATCAGAAAGAAGAATAACTGCTCCTTTTGTAATTAAACCCAATAGTAGTTCGACGGGTATAGGGATTATTTTTGTTGAAAAGAATGATGAGGATTATATTCTCACTATGCGAATGCCTCGAGAAGGATTTGAGGCGATTGGTGCTTCTCTATCTTTCTATTATTTAAGAGACAATGAGTTTCAAAGGTTAACTCATGAAACAGATAATGAATTTAAAGTTCTTATACCTGTGAAAAAAATGGGGGGAACTCTTAGAGAACTACTCCTTGCAGCCCACGTTACTAGAGTTCCATTTACTTTTGCTAACAGATATCAACACACTGGAGAATGTAGTCCTGTATTTGTGGAATCCTATCTTCCAAGCTGGAGATTCAATGGACTCGCCTATGAAACACGTCACCATGTTGGTGGCGATCTCGCAGGGAGAAATGTTACAGAAATTATTGATTATTATGCTAGAATTGGTGGTTCAACTATGTTTGCAAATCAGATGGAAGCACGGGATAAAAGCAAAGGGAAGACTTTGAATAGGAAAGAAATGTATGATCCTTTGCTCCAATCATTTAATCTGAATAAAGAAGAATTTACTCAAAATCTTAAAAAATTACTAACCGCTGCTTTTGTTTATTATTCTGAGCAATTGTGTGATGAAGGCTTTCGATTTGAGGGTACTTCTGAACTTGAGATTGATCTTATGTGGCAACAACCTCTACGTAAAGGAGATTTTCCACGTCCAGTTATGGCCGAATGTGGATGGGTATATGGGCATCCTGAACTACGATCAACGGAGAAAACACCTGCTTTAAAGTATGTTTATTCTAAGTAAAGCTGAAAAAATAGCAAGCTTTTTATAAGAAACCACTTCTTTTCAGCTCTATTGGCGGTGTAGCTAAGCTCGGTTATAGCGTCACACGTGGTTTAAGCCACTGGACGAGGCTCATATGAGTTGAGCGATGAGGACGAAAGTTCAATGAAAAAAACTCAACAACCGGGTGACGTGAAGGTCGCGAGTTCAAAACAGAAATGTGAAAGTCTCGCCACCGCCATATTTTTACTTTATGAACTATAATTCTTCTCGTAATTTTACGTCAAATATATAAATCTACAAAGAATCTAATCTTTAGAAAAAGAGCAAGGTCAAAACTCTTCACCTAAAATTTTACTTCAAAGAAGTCGGGACGTTCCTTAAAATTTTATGGTGAGTTTTAACGAAATGCACTTTTTTTCCTCAATCACTGTTTTAGGCATTAGAAAACAGGTGATGATAAAATGAATAATGAAAATTTAGCTTTGTTGTATGGGATACTCTTAGGGGATGGTTGTTTATCTCATGTGAAAAAATGTAGGTTTATTTCAATAACTTGTAATTATTATAGCGATCAACCATTCATCAATTCTATTATTCCCATACTTGAAGAACTACGTGGAAAGAAAGTAAAAGCCTATAATCGAAAGAAATATGGTAAAGTAGAGATAACTTTTTCTGATAAGCGCCTATTTGAAATTATTCAATCTTTAGGTTTCCCCATAGGTAAAAAAGGGACTGGAATTTCTTTTCCATCTCAATTATCAAACTATCAAAACCAATTAGTAAATGGTTATTTTGCAACAGATGGCTGTTTTGTATTAACTAAAAATAATGGTAATCTTTATCCCAGACTAGAATTCTCTAGTATTTCTATCAAGCTTCTTCAAGATGTTAAAGAATATCTTAATTCTTTGGATATACTTGGAGAGATTTATGTTTCTCATAAAATGAACTATCGCAGTAACAAGCCGTTGTATCGATTACAAATAAATGGGAAAAATAATTTAATTAAGTTTAAGAACAATATTGGTTTTATCAATCCAAAGCATGAACAAAAATTCATTAAATATAACCAAATAATAAATCAAACTAAATAAAAATGACCCACACTGCACTTCCAAGGGATAAGTACGTTTGTTCTAAATGTGGATCTTCTCACGTAGATATTTATTTTGAAAAAGGAAAGAAAATACAAGCTTGCTTAGATTGTGGACAGGAGCAATTCATAGAAAAATAGCCATAACCTACGAAATATTTATATAACGTCTTCTCGAGTTTGGTATAATAATGCCACGATGGCACAACCCGGTACTGCGCAAGCCTGGAACATTAACTCCTAGTGAGCTTGTTCCCGCAAGGGTATCCCGGTTCAAATCCGGGTCGTGGCGCTTTTTTATTTCTTCATCTTGATTATATGTTGATGGGCCAGGACTTCTATCGATCTTATTCTTTCAGCATTTTCCTCAACAGAAAGATCTCTCTGCGAAAGAGAATCATCAGGACCTAAAGAAATTCCATAACGCATTCTCAAAATATTTTCCTCTCGAGGAGGAAGAGGAGGATCTAATTTTCTAAGAAGTTTATTTCTATTTAATCCTAAATATTCTTTTTTAGGTTTATATGGTTCAACTTTCTCAGGTGTTCTATGTTCTACACAAATAGCTTGATAAGCCCTAGCTTCTATTGATCCAACCAGTTCTGTCGCTAACTGGGTAGAAAAATCTCTCTGCTGAAGAGGTTCATCCGGACCTACAGAAATTCCATAATGCATCCTTAACACTTTTTCCTCACGAGAAGGAAGTGTTCCCAGAATTCTTCTCAAAATCGCGTTTTCACTAGATCTTTGATATTCTTCATCCGGTCCTGGTCTGTCTGAAGGAGGGTCATAACTCCTCTCTTCTGTTGACTCATCTGAAGTAACCATACTATCAATAGAAATTGTGTCCATCTCTATTTTTTCTAAGATTTTTCTTACTTGAGGAAGAGACAAATTCATTAATGGAACCAATTCTTCAGCAGTAGGATCACGTCCATTATTTAGGTAAAAAGTTCTGGTTTCTTTATTTAAAATATCAAATCTAGTTTGAAGATTAGTTGGTATACGAACCATTCTAGAATGATTTTGTGCATATCTTCGAATATACTGCCTTATCCACCAAGTTGCATAGGTAGAAAATTTACTTCCTTTAGCATAATCAAAAGTTTGCCAGGCCCGGCAAGCTCCCAAAAGACCTTCTTGAACTAAATCGGAGAATTCTATTCTTTTATATTGATATTTTTGGACCGTAGAAATAACTAACCTAATATTAGAATTAATTACCCTATTTTCTATTTCTTTAAGTTCACTTTGATAAACATCAATCTCCTGAATGCGAACTTCTACCCCCGGTAAAAAAGAACCCAACTTTAGTTCTAAATCACTAATCTCCTGACCGATACGGAGAGATTGTTCATAAGGTTTATAGTCTAATGAACCTCCAGCATTAAGTTCATCTCTTTGTCTAATAAGAGCAAGATAACCTCGTGGTTTATCCAAAGTTTGTTGGATAAAACCATTCCACCAAGAATCATTTACTTCCCGAAGCAAATGAGCTAAATTGCCATTAGGAGCATAGAACTGTTGGAATAAACTTTTTTCACGAAAAAAATCAATCGGAGAAGATTGTTCTGTTTCTGAAAAATCATCTTCTTCTTCTTGATCTCTGGGGAAAATTTGACTCCATGATTTTTTTCCTTCTTCAATCTCACGTTTAGTTTGATCTAATAAAAGCAAAGCATAAGGAAAACTTAAAACTCTCTCGGCAATTTCAACTCTACATTCTTCTTTTCTTTTCCCTAAAGATTGTTCATCATCTCTAGTTAACAAAGGTGCATTTCCAGCTTGACGTAGAAGAAAAATAATGCTATTATCTTGTCTTTCCGATGAATAAACCATAAACTTCTACCCCAATACCTATTTAAATAATTTTCTTTTAAAAATGAGTAAATTTTCAATTAATCGTGTTCTATTTTGTCCTTATCTCAAAAACCTCTCAATATCCCTAATCGGTCCCCTACTTTCATTCACCGAACATACCACTGAACGCATGAACTGAAGTAAGTAATCTTCTCCACCGGCTTTCGTGCCAGCTCCAGACATGAAATATCCCCCAAAAGGTTGACGTCCAACTATGGCGCCCGTAATGGCACGATTGAAATAAATATTTCCATGTTTTAAATGGTGTTGAGCATATTCTAAATGTGATGGAGTTCGGGAACATACCCCAGCAGTTAAACCAAAACGAGCGGTATTAGCTAAATTAACTGCTTCTTCAAAAGTATGAGCTTTTATAATTCCCAATACGGGCGCGAAAAATTCTTCTCGAGCTAAGATATTCTTGGGATTTATTTCCATAATAGTTGGAGAAACATAATATCCCCCATCATCCTCGATAGCTCCTTGAAGCAAGTATTTGCCTCCCTCTTTTTCTGCTTGAGCAATATTTTTTGTTACTTTCAAAAATGATTTCTCATTGATCAACGCTGGAACGTCAGTATCAACTAACCTGGCATCATCTACACGCAAACTCTGAGCCGCATCAAATAATTTAGCTACAAATTTATCATACACAGAATCTAAAACAATAGTTATTGAATTGGCAGAACATTTTTGTCCGGCATAACCAAAAGCGGATTTAATCACCCCTAGGACTGCTTGTTCTAAATCAGCAGTATCATCGATAATGATGGGATTTTTTCCCCCTGTTTCAATAATATGCCGTTTGAAATGATGCTGTCCAGGATGAAATAAACCAGCTTGTGCTGAAATCTGTTTACCTACATTCTCAGAACCGGTAAAAGCAATTAAATTAACATCTGGCGATTCTACCAATATGGAAGCGTCATGATCTTCACAAAAGACATAATTCAATACTCCCGCAGGAATACCTGCTTCAATATACATCTTCATAATTTCTGCACCAATCAATGGAGCATCAGGAGCTGGTTTCATCACTACGGTATTTCCGGTAACTATGGCCGCAGAGGTCATTCCACCCAATATAGCTAGGGGGAAATTAAATGGTCCGATAGTTGACGCTACACCTAAAGGCACATATCGAGTAGTATTTCTTTCAGCAGGAACATCTTGGGTTACTTTTTCCTTTCCTAAACGCCGCATACAATCAGCATAGAAATGATCAAAATCAATAGCTTCCTCCACTTCCCCATACGCTTCGGCTCGAGGTTTAGCGATTTCATGGGTTAATAGTGCTGCTAAGTCATGTCGACGTTGATGTTTCAAATCGGCCACACGATCAAGAAGGGCAGCGCGACTTTCTACCGAAACATTTCTCCAAGATTTGAATGCTTCTTTAGCTGCGGAAATGGCATCTCCAACATCTTTATCTGAACCAACGGCAACACGACCTAGAACTTGCGAACATTGCGAGGGATTGTGAGAGGGATGATAAGTACGAGCAGATCTATATTTCCCATCAATGTACAGTTGTGCTTCAAAAAATCCTGCGTTTGCACCAACTCTGGCTAGAGCTTCATCTGCTGCTATTCTTGTTTCGGGAAGTGCAAAATTAGCAACGGGATAATTATGGAAAGTGCCCGAAGCATCTACGATAACGTCATCAGTTTTAGCTTTTCTTTTGCCACCAAATAAAAATCCTGAGAACCATTTTCTTGACGATCTAACATCACTTGATCCCAATCTTGGATCTCTAAGTAATATATCAGGATCAGCATCTTTTTTGAATGATCTCACAAAAGAAGTATTGGTAGAATTTTCTAATAATCTTCTGACAAAATATCCCATTCCTGGAATTGTTTCTCCAACAGTAGTGTAAACACGTTCGCCAATTCCTCTTCGACTAAACGATGATTTATATTCTTCACCCATTCCAAATAAAGTCTGAGTTTCAAATTTATTAGAATTAACTTTATATTTTTCAGCAAGAGCAAGAACCACTGCCCTACTACGAAGATTATGGGTGCCATAGGCACCAGATACTATGTTAGATTTACGCATTATTTCTGCAGCTAATTCTTCAAATCGTACATCCGTATCAGATTTCTTAGTAAATACGGGAATCTCCCATCCATTCTGAACCGCAACTTTAATTTCATGATCCCAATAAGCACCTTTAACCAATCTAATTCCAAAAGGTGTTCCACGTTTCTTACCCCAAGTCATTAAATCTTTTAATATGGCATCGGAATCTTTTAGGTATGCTTGAACAACTATTCCAATATGAGGATAATCTTTATATTCTCCTTCTCCAAAATGTTCCATAAACATGGCATTAGTAAGATTACAGAATTGATACTGTTCCATATCCCAATTAACCAAAGCACCAATTTCTTTAGCTCGGCTCATGATTGGTTCAAAACGTTCCCATATCCTGCGAGAGGTTCCTTTGGGATCTAAAAGACTGAAATGAGGATCTAATGCGGATAGTTTAACTGAAAGATTTATTTTTGGATTTCCAAATCTATCTGTAGCATTATTGCCATACTCTTTAGCTAAAACATTTAAAGCATTAACATACGCTTTGGCATACGCATCTGCTGCCACCTCGCTGGTAGTCACTTCTCCTAAAATATCAAAAGTAGCATCATGAATTCCAATCCTTTTTATCGCTTCTTCAACAGTTCTTCCAGCGATGAAACTTTCGGCCATTTCAGTGGCATATTCACGTATTTTACGTACAGCTAATTCTGGTTTAATGTTTGTAGTACGAGCCAATTCTGCACCATGAACTAGCGGTCCAAAAATAGGTCCCAATTCCACTCCTGAATCAATAAGATATTCTTTACTATGTACTAATACCCGTTCATCAGAGAGAACTGGAAACACTTCTAAAAATTGAAAAAGTTGAGTGGCGGTATCGGGATTTTTCATGCACAAGTCAAAAATCATATTGTGTCTGCCGGCAGGAGAAGTAATAGAAGGGACATGTTCTTCAGCTTCATGAACTAATTCTCTTCCTATTTCTTGCACGCGGTGTTCTAAAGTCATCTTAAGAGTTTTTGATAAAGAGGGTATTTAAAGATTTCTATTGTTATCACTACACAATGGAGTTGTAACCACTAAAAAGACAAAAATTAGTTAAATAAACCCCTGTTTAAAGATATTATGTTAATTTCAGAATATTATGTATTGTACACCGATCAAAAAAAGTTTGGATTAAGTTATGCTCTGGAAGAAGTAGTTGAATTATCAAAAGAAGTAGTCACATTCAATTGGAAAAATGTGCCTGATGAATTGAGCGACATTTCCATTTTTGTAGAATTGTGGTTGTACACTTGTTTTGATTATGACCATGAATTGTGGAGAAGCAGCCAACTTAATTTACAAAAAGTACAAGCACGTAAACCCGTATGGGAACAAATTTACAATTACGTTGGAGTTCCATATGACAGAAATTATTGCGGAAATTTCAATAAAGTAGACAAAGTGGTAAAACGTCTTAAAGGTGTAGGCGTTTCTGAAGAAAAAGCGAGGGAAGCGTACCACCATATAGTTGAAGGAAGTATTGAATCTCGTTTAAAATAAATATTAAAAAACATAAAGTAATTAAATAAAACGAATGTTTATACTTCTATGCAAACCCCGCCTATCAATGATACAGAAACGTTTAATCGATTCAAAGAACTTATTGACAAACTTAAAACAGGTAAAGACAAAATCCTTCTCATCCATGATGCTGATGGCGATGGATTGAGTTCTGGAAAGATTTTAATTGAATCAATGCAAAAGTTAGGAATAAAAATAAAATTTCGCTTTGCGGCATATGATCGCACCAATCTCTTTGGAGATTTCCTCCTAGAGTTCATCGATAAAAATAGAATAACAACTATCTTCACCACGGATGTGGGCATTTATTCTACAAATTTTAAAGATAAAAAAGAATTATTGAAAGATAAGACTTTTGTCATGTTTGACCACCATGAAAAACCAGAGGTCATAGACACCAATGTTCTGTACTTCCATCCCATTAGCACGTATGGATTTAATGAACCATCACAATACTGCAGTTCTAAATTAGTGTATGATATCATAACTAATTTTGTTGATATTAAAGAATTAAATTGGGTGGCAAGTATTGGTATAGTTGCCGATGCGAATCATCCTACCTGGGGAGATTTTGTCGATAACACTTTGAAAGAATTAGGACTTCCCATACCCGAATCAGCATTTGATTCTATCTTGCAAAAAGTGGGAACTTACCTCTACTACGCTTTAGCCATGGACAAAGAAGCAGCAGATAAAGCAGTAAAATCATATTTTGCCGCACATAGTTATGAAGAAGCTTTGGAATCATTAAAAGGATACGAAGTAGTGGGAAAAGAAATTGAGTACTTCTTACAAAATTGGAAGAAATATTCCGAAGAACAGCAAGATATTATTTTTATTCTAATTGAACCAAAATACAAAGTAAATTCTTTGGTTAGCAGCAAGATATCTAATCTATTTCCACATCAAACTATTTTAGTGGGATCTATGGGCAAGACCGAGAATAAAATGATGAGTTTCAGTTTGCGCAGGCAGGATGGGAAAGTGAACCTTCCCGGCATCTTACATGAGATGATGAAAAATCTTCCTAATATGGTTGGTGGAGGACATCGTCCTGCTTCTGGCGCAAAATGTAAACAAGATGATTATGAAAAGTTTAAAGAGATGTTTGTGGAATTACATCCCCGATATAAAACGAATTAGAATGGAAGAAGAAAATAGTACTATAGAAAAAAAAGAAAGGACCACTTGTTGTAGATCGTGTAGTGTTCCTAAAGGCAGATGTTATGATTGTCCAGAAGATACGATAATTGATCCGGATGAGGAAAAAATTTAGATTTAATTTAAATTGAAAAATGACTACAAAACTAATCTCTTGGAACGTCAATGGCATTCGCTCCGTACTAAGCAAAGGTTTTCATGATTTTGTCCAAAAAGAAAATCCCGATATCATCTGTTTGCAGGAAATTAAAGCCAATAAAGAGCAGGTAGATCTCCAGCTTCCGCAATACCCTCATCATCTATGGCATTCCGCCAAAAAACCAGGATATTCGGGAACGGCAATTTTCAGCAAAGTGAAACCAATTAATATTACTTATGGCGGAACTTTGGAAGAAAGCACTACGGAAGGTAGAATTATCGCTGCAGAGTTTGAGAAATATTATGTAATTAATGTTTACACCCCCAACTCCCAAAGAGGTTTGACCAGATTAGATTTTCGTCAAAAATGGGATGAGGAATTTTTTAAATTTGTGAAAAATCTGGAAAAAAATAAACCAGTAGTTTTTTGTGGTGATCTTAATGTAGCTCATCGAGAAATTGATTTAGCTAACCCTAAAAGTAATCACGAAAATCCCGGATTTACTGATCAAGAAAGGGAGGCATTTTCCAGAATTGTAGAGAATGGATTTATTGATACTTTCAGAGAATTTAATCAACAACCTCATCAGTATACTTGGTGGAGTTATATGTTTAACGCCAGAAATAAGAATATTGGATGGCGAATTGATTATTTTTGCGTCTCTAAAATATTAAGAGATCAATTAGAACATGCTTTTATTCTACCGGAAGTAAAAGGATCAGATCATTGTCCAGTAGGTATTGTGTTGAGATAGTATTTTCTCATAAATCCTCATAACATTTATTAACTCAAACTGTGCTTAGAACTTACGATGCATTTCCTCATTAACGATCATAACTTAGACCGAGCAGAAAAAATTCAATTAGTCCTTGCGTACATCTTACAAATATCTTTGATAATTGCCATCTTATTTTTTATTTATGAAAATCGTTGGATAAATGTATTTTCTACCGCAGGAATTTTATTGCTGACATTACTTCCGGCAATAATTAGAAGAAGTTTTAAAGTTCATCTTCCAATTGAAATTGAGTTATATGTAATTGTATTCACCTTTGCCGCTTTGTTTTTAGGTGAACATAAAAAATATTATTTTATTTTCTTTTGGTGGGATGAAATATTACACTTTAGTTCTGGAATTTTGTTTGGAATTGTTGCTTTCTTGTTGATCTATATTATCAATGAAGAAAAACCAGGAAGCTTACGTCTTTCCCCTGGCTTTATTGCTTTATTCTCATTTGCTTTTGCAGTGATGATAGGCATACTATGGGAAATATTTGAATTTTCCATGGATCAAATTTTTAGATTAAATATGCAGCGTGGTCCATACCTTTTTGATACTATGAAAGATATTATATTAGATGCCAGCTCCGCCTTGCTTACCGCTTTATTGGCTTATTTCTACATGAAAAAGAGAGATTCATTTTTCCTTGAAGAGAAAATTAAGCAATTTGTGACTAGAAATACACATTTATTTAGAAAGAGAAAATTGTTTAGAATGAAATTAAAGAGAGTATAAATATAACATTATCAATAGAATATCATAAGTTATTTTCCGAAGAAGGTCTTTCCACTTTAAGATTATCAACCAATTCCCTTGCTCTGTTTCTATCTGCTTTCATTAATGTGTCCAAATATCTCTGAGCCAAGGCAATACTTTCACTGCAATCGGAATCACAAGGAAAGTGGGAAAGAATTACCAAATCTTTATCCCTCTTAGAGGTATTGGTAAAAAAGTTAGTTGGACGTAATTGTAAATCAGTTTGATTGGCTTTAAAATTCATGCAGAAGAAATTAACACAACATTTAGGATAACCTAGAATTAATCCCAAATCTTTAACATTATTTATTAATTCATAATAAGAAGCCATCCATGCTTTTTTCTCATCTTTAGATAGATAGACAAAGAACATTCCCGGACGTTTATCTTTTTCTGAAATTCTGATGCCTTTATTAGAATAATTTCCGGTTTCTTCATTGGAGAGCAGAACTTTGAACGAAGATTTAACTAAATTGATCCCTTTCTCCTGGCAGAATTTTTCCACTCGAGGTAGTTCATGTTCATAGAATCCTTGACGAACTACATCTTTCGCTCTTTCTAGTAAGTATACTATTTCCTGTGCTTTGGTCTTGGAACCAAAGATGTGGGAGAGAGGTTGAACCATGTATGGAATGATATTGGCATAATTTATATGGATTGTGGTTGGCATAATATACATTTAACCCCCCTAATAATTTACTTAATAGTAGTGAACCTAGCAAGGTTTATAAAAAATCGTACTTTTAACATATTGAAAGATATTAATAGTTGGAAATGATAAACAATAGATTAATAGTAAATGGAAATGTATCTCCCGATGGCAAATATGTAATTATCTCTCCAGAAATTAAATTGATTGTAGATCCCCATTATTACAGAGAACGCAAATTTGGTGAACTTGGTCTTATGCCACGAGATATTGAATTTGATGAAGATAGTCATAGTATTGAACAAATAGTTACAGAACATTTAGGAGTAGAACAATATGGTAACTTAACCTTGAGATCCAAAGAAGGAGAAATAGGTCAAGCGGATTTCAGTTTTGTTTGCGAAGTTAAAAGAGGAGAAAACAATTACATCTTGAGGCATGGCACATATAAGAAAGATGATCTTTTTGCGTTATATTTAAGAGCAGATACACCAAATCCAGTTCTTATAGGCATTGGTGATGTTAATTTCGAAGAAGAAAGTGTTGCCAAGTTATTAGGCATAGGGATCAATGACAAATTACAAAGAGAGGGGCATGGTACTGCTTTTGTAGCTGTAATAGAAAGAGAATGTGCTAAAACAAATATGTTTCTTCTATTACATGATCCTTTGAGACAAGTTATCCCTTTCTATGTAAGTAGGGGATATAGACATCTTGTACATCCAAATGGACTTGACTTTGCCAAAGTATTGAATCCAGGATTTGATGAAAGATTGTTGATGCCTGACGAAAAAATTTAAAAACAATTATCGATAAACCATCCCATGAAATATCAAAACCTATTACAAGTTGCATTCATAGGAGCCCTACTTGCTACTGCTATTGGCTGCAATAAAAACCAGGATACTTTGGATTCTAAAATCACTGCTGCTCCGATTACACCTGCTGCTACTACTCTTCCTACTGCTTCAACAACCAGAACCATCAATGATCATCAATATCAATTTGCAGGAAACAAAGTTTCTGAATTAACTACCGATGCTGACGATCAAGCAACCTATGGCGTTATTTCTGACGCTCATGGTGAAGTTGAAAAAACAAGAATGGTTGTTCAACAGTTTCTAGATCAAAAAGTGGAGGGGATCATTTTTACCGGTGATCTACCTAATAATGAAGGGCTCAGAAGCGGAGAGCCAGACAAAAATAACGATAAAACTGAAATAGTAGATGTGTTGAGTGCTGCCGCAGATACTGGCCTGCCTATTTTTGTCATTCCGGGAAACCATGAACGAAAACCAGATTATCAAGCGGCTCTGCATACAGTTACTTCTAAATACTCTAATGTTATTGACATGACAACTTACAGAGTATTTAATGGGGATGATGCTGATTTTGTAAGTTTACCTGGATACCAAACTTTGAGAGATCTCGGAAGACAATTTATTCCTAATGAGGGATATTGGGCACAGCCTGAAGATATACGACAACTAGCAACGTTGCGTCAGGGATTAGATGATCCGGTTATATTAGTGACTCATGCTGGTGGAAAAACTAATACCCATCCCGGACCAACAACTATTGATAATGGAGAAGAAGTAGGAGATGAATTAACCACTAAAATAATGCAGGATGCACATATTCCCTTCGCCGTAGTTGGTCATATTCATGAAGCAGGAGGATTAGCAGCAACATATAATGGTACAGCTGTGCCCCCTGGAGACTTTGTCCCACAATTCACCATCAATTTTGGAACATTGCAAAGATGGACGTATCTTGATGGAAAAACCAGAGATTTTATGGCTGGAAGTATTATAATTAAAGGAAACGAAGCAAAGTATGAAATTATACAGCCTTAATTTTTAAATAGATGATATTTCTATCTTTTCACCATGCCTGAAACACTTCCACAAATAGTTGAAAGAATGAGAGTAGTTTATTTAGATAATTCTATAATGGATAGGGATAGTAATTATGTTAAGAGTATTGAACCAAATCCCAAAAATCAGCCTACTTCTTTTAAAGAAATAATAATAAATGAGATGAGAAGAAGAAGATCTTTAAACCATACCGCTATTGATGTTCTCCTCAAACAGGAAGTATATGCTCATCAGATATGTGATTTAGTTAAAGCTAATAATCATATCCAAACAGTTCCTTCCATAGTTGAAGAATATAGAGCTTATGTTGATATTCTACGCAATTTTAATAATGGTCTTAATTGGAATAATGGTGTTCCGAGTAGAAATGAAAGTTCATTGAAAAGAATAGTAGAATATCATCAACAAATTTTAACACTTTTAAAAGAAAGAAGTTCATCTACTGAACAAACAAGAGGTATCGCCGAAACGTTAAGAAGAAGAAGAATGCACCGTCCTAAAGATTACCAATTCTTTAAAAGTAGGGGAATTCAGAGAGATACTTCATATGCCGACGCTGAACTAGTTGCTAGATCTTTAGAATTCACTGCAGAAAATGCAGATGACGCAGCAATAATTACCGGCGATTTAGATATAGTTAATTTAGTACGAAATTTTGCTGAATTTGATTACAGCAGAGGATTGCCCATAGAATTTAAAGATCTTTCTTTACAAGGAACAGTAAGTGTTTATTTTCCTTCACGAGAACGGTGGAGACCAGACTTAGAAGTAGATTTATTGTACAAAACCCCTCCTGGAAAAAAGAAATTTGTTATTGATATGAACGAGGTGAATGAAGCTCTCCGAAGACTAACTTCAGGTAAATAGTCCACGCTTCAATTCCTTGGTTCAACATTCTCTGTACGAAATTAAAAGCCACATTATGTAATCCGTTAATGGCTGGATTTTCAGTAATGAACGAATCACCCAATCCAGCAATATCTTCTTCTTGGATTTTATTCATCCAAGCTAAAGAAAAAGCATAGGCTTTTGCTTCTTCATCGTGAGCATTGCTCAAAGTTGTAGTTAAAACATGACCTATCTCGTGTCCAATAGTTAACATTACTCTGGCTAAAGAACCATTTAACACAAATATTTCTGATAATAAGCCTTGTGTTGAACGATTGATGGATAATCCCAACGTTCCGGGAGAGGGTGCTATCTTCTGAAATTCTTGCTCATCACAGATACTTATTTTAATATCGGGAGGGAAAGAACTTCCCGTTACCACTTGGAAAGCTGTTTCAATATTTTCTCTGATCTCTTCTGCTTTTCCGACAAACATCCCCTCTTTTCCCGGTTTTAAGAATACTTCTGGACTAAAATGATATTCTGTATGAGTTTGTGCAATATTATATTGTGGTTTGGAGAAGGAATAATTTGTGGAGGAAGTGGAATAATTTGCTTCAGAACTTGGTAACACGGTATTAGATAATACATTTGCAAATATAGAAAGATGATATGCACCATTTGAGGACGATGAATCAAATGATGAAGAAATGGAATATGCCACCAATCCACCAGAATATGATCCGTTGGAAGAAGATAATGATAAAGAAGTATAATCAGAAGAACTTTGAGTAATAGATTCCAATCCACCGCAACCTCCAGAATAGCCTGAACAGCCGATACTCGTTCCACTTATGTTATAGCCCTGAGACATTTGATACATAGAAGTAAATAGAACCTTTTCAGAGATTTAAAGCTTCCTTTAAAAGTGGGACAAAAAAGTCAAATAGAGTGCTATTTCTAAATAGGTTCAACCGCAAATTTTTTAAATAAGTTATGAATTAGTGCTAATATGGTAAGTACAACCCCCGTTTACAACTTTATTTTGGATAATGTACACAACATACGATATTTAGATAATCCCTGGCTAGGATCAGCAGCAATTATCATTATCTTCGGTCTTCTAGCATGGGTAATAACCACCATATTTGGTTTATACTTGAGAGTTATTGCTGGAAAAACAGATACGGTGCTTGATGACATTTTGTTAGATTACTTAAAGAAACCAATATATTACTTTGTCATTTTATTTGGAGTCAAAATTACTTTGATGAACCTTGGAATAAATGGATTTATTAAAGAAATAATAAATTCGGTACTAGCTATTTCTTTCTTATACATTATCGTTAAGTTAGTAGGCGCATTAATAGAAGGATGGGGACAAACTTTTGCCAAAAAAACAGAATCTAAATTGGATGATGTATTGCTTCCTTTATTTCATAAGATCTCTAAAGTTATTTTTATAATTATAGCCGCAGTATGGGTTTTAAAAATTTGGAATGTTAATGTAGGTCCCTATCTAGCAGGGTTAGGTATAGGAGGTATAGTGTTAGGATTAGCCTTACAGGATTCTCTTAAAAATATCTTGGGCGGAATTAGTTTACTAGTAGATAACACTTATAGTGTAGGTGATAAAATCAAATTAGAAAGTGGAGAAGTTGGAATAATTCATGAAATAGGATTGAGAAGCACCAAAGTAAGTACATTAAACAATGAAATCATATTCGTACCTAATGGCTATTTGGCCAATTCCAGAGTACTTAACTTTACTCAGCCTAACGAGAAATTACGAAGTAAAGTAGAATTCGGTATTGCTTATGGCAGCGATGTAGAGAAAGTTAAAAAGATAGTTCTGCAGACGGTATCTAAGATAGAAAATGTATGTAAAGATCCAGAACCGGTAGTTCAGATGTTTGAAATGGGCGATTTTGCGTTGAAATGTAGAGTTTTCTTTTGGGTAGACCATTGGGATAAAGAAGGTCTAAAAACTATTGAAGCCAACGAGAAAGTGTACCAAGCTTTAGTCAAGGCTAAAGTAAATATTCCGTTCCCCACCCATACAGTGTATCTGAAGAAGTAGGATGGGAAAAACTTATAAGAATCAATAATAAATGGGGTTATATGAATACGGTCTTTATTTTTCATGGCACAGCCGGCTATCCTGAAGAAAATTGGTTCAATGTTTTTGAGGAATATAAACAATATTTGAATTCCGACACTATTTTAGTAGGTCACAGCTTGGGAGGAACATTTTTACTCCGCTTATTGGAAAAAAGCGATATAAAAATCAAAGCTTCTTTTTTAGTAGCGGCCCCCATTGGAATTCAACCCATAAAGAATTATCTTACCGATAAACCATTCTTAGATCAACCTTTCAACTGGAATAAAATAAAAGAGCATTGCCAGAAGTTTTTTGTATTTCATTCTGATACTGATCCTTTTGTTCCATTGGAAAATGGAGAACAATTAGCTAAGAATCTTAATACTAAACTCTTTATTATTCCAGGATGCGGACATTTCAATAAAACAGCAGGATTTGATAAGTTTGAATTATTGTTAGAGAAGATTAAGGGAATGTTGTAAGAATAAATTCATTGATCTCGTCATTTCACCGCTCTTACACCCGAACTTTTCGCATGAAATTCAACTTCTTTAAATCCCATACCCAACAATTTATCTACCACTCCTTCGTAAAAGTTGGTTCCTTTAGTCTTACCGGGATTAGGAACATAATGATATAATATTCCTCCATTTTTCATAATTCGATATAATTCATGATAAAATCTGAGGGAATATAATTCGGGGGATCTTTTGAAAGTAGGTGGATCATGAATAACACGATCGAAGAAATTACTTTTAAACTTTCTAATCCCTTCGATAATACTTTCTTCATGTAAAATTATATTCTTAGAATTAAACAACTTTTGAGAGTATGGATTTAAATCAGCCAATCTTAATACATTTTGATCCCATTCATACGTATGCACTTCCGCTGCTTTATCTGCAGAGGTTATAGCAGTATATCCCATCCCGCAACAGGTATCCAATACTTTTCCTACCACTGGTTTTATTTCTTCTATTTTAGTCAAGGTATCTTCTTTTGGAGATAAGTGAATATACCTATGCATGGGCGTAGCTGAAATCATAAAAGTGGGCCAATCTTTAGTAGGAAATAATTTGTAATATAATTGAGTTTCATCAGAAAAGAAAGCAACTTTTTTCAAAGTATTATCTTCAGCCAAATAACAGAAATCTTCCCTCACTTTCTTGAATTCTGGTAAAGGGATATTTTGATCGCCTAATTTAATGACTTTACTAAGAGTGATGTTGGTAGTAGTTAAGCCAAGATCCAGCGATAGAGTAATACTACCTTTCCCAGCCAGAATAGCTTTAGCTTCTTTAATAGTAATTATTGATTGCATTGAAGAGGAGATTGGTTTGTAGTTTTTAAGACTATTTGATTATTTGCTTTAATAAAGTGTCGATGAGAAAGATAAACAATAATCACTTTTAGTTTAAGTTGGCCGTTGTCCAAATCTTCGACATAAAGCAATATAATCATCTAAGAAGTTAAATCCTCGAAATGTACCCCCTATCTTACTTTCAAAATCTTCAATTCCACTAGCTTGTTTTGCTGCTTCTCTCACTTGCTCAGCAGTACAGTAAACAAAAAGATATTTTCTTGCACTATAAATAGCTCCTACGGATTTAAAATCTTTTTTAGTTCTTAGTTGATCAACGTATTCATCAGAGTAATGAAAAAAAACAGCAGGATTTTCTTTTCTCACAATATCCAACCTATCTAATAACATATCGCCTACCGAAAGATCTGTAAGTTCTTCAAACAATGTTACATTTAGACCTAAGCTAATCATAGCTTTTCTTCCTTGTTGAGGAACACAATCTCCTCGATGATGACCATACCCGACCACTTTTACATCGGCAGCTAAAACTAATCCCAATTCTTGAGTTCTCCTTCGCAGGTCTTCACTTTCAACGGTATGACCATTCACTGCTATATATCTGCCCGATGGTTTTAATTTATCATCTAATGACCGCGCAAAATTAATCAAGTAATCTATTCCGGACGTATTGTTAGCATCAAGCAAGTGAATTACCATACGATTAGGATCACTTCTTGCTTCCTCAGTTCTTTTTTCCCATTCTCTAACTAATTCTTCTGAAGCAAAAGTATTAAAGTGTTTTTTTATACCAGTTTCAGGCTCGATATAGGCATTTCCAGTAAAAATACCTCCGCAATAATCAGGGAAAACTAATAAATCAATTAAATGTATATCGCCCATACTACTCCATAATAGGGGCAAACTTAAAAATCTTTCTAGCTAAAAGATACTTTTATATAATTCCCTAGAACCATAATCCCATGTACATCATCGAACACTTGGAACAAAAGGTATGGAAATGGTGCATTATTGAATACAAGCACATATCTCAAATGGTTGGAAAGGAAAATCTTTGGGTAACCAATCTCAAAAATGGAAACTCAATAAAATCTTATGCCAAAGTATTTCCTGCTCCAGTAAAAGACATACATTTAAAGAATGCTTGCCTTCTGGATCCGGCTGCGCCAAAAAAACTTACTCCAAAAGAGGCAGCTAAATTTGATTATTTTATCTTTGGTGGTATTTTAGGGGATTATCCCCCACAACAAAGAACCAAAGAACTTCTTACTCCTTTTGTTAAAGCCGAACCCAGGAATATTGGAAAAAAACAATTTAGCACCGACAATGCTGTAGCCGTGGTGAAGTTAATCAGAGAAGGAACACCATTGGAGAAGATATCTTTCCAGCAAGATATTGAAATTCCTATGGGTAAGAATGAATCATTAATTCTCCCCTACCTCTATGTTCTAGATAATAAAAGTAATAAACCCCTAATCAGTTCGGAGTTAATAAAATATTTAAAAAAGAAAAAAGGGTTCTAAGGTTCATCAACCACCACTTTCATGGTCTGAGTAGTAAAGATACCATCTACAATTACGCATTTTACCGGTTTAGTAAAAGTGTATTCATAAGATTTACCGGGAAGATAGATAGAACTTTTAACTTTTTCACATCCGGTTGAACCTACAATCATAGCCTTATTCATTTTACCATCCCTAACATTCTTCCACTCAATAGTATCTCCTACTAAAATATCAATTTTATCTACTGCAAATCCACCTTCAATCAAATTAACTACTTTTCTGGTTTCTCTGGCTGAAGGTACAACTGGAGCTGTTTCTGTCGGAGTTACATTTACTGGCTCCTCGACAGGGACTGGTGGAACTCGTGTAAATAATTTACCGCCTTTGGTCTTACATTCCTGCGGATTTATTCCCGTTACATTATTTCCCGAAGCTACACAATCTTCAAAAGAAACAATAGCATCTTCAGGATTTTCTTCTGGTGTTGGTACAAAATCAATTAATATTCCTAAGAACATAAACTTAGCTTTATTAAAAAAACCTACCCCTTTGTATGTTATTTTTTTATCATCTAAAGCATTTTTTAGAGTTTGAATTTGATTATTTCCACTTAATAATTCGATAAGAGTCAGTTCATCAGTATATATTTCCAGATCAGGATTTTCTACTGCCCCCATGGAAATCGATTTGAATTTTTTATCTTCGGTTTGCAAACCCACTACTATCTCATTTCCACTAGTGGCAATACGAATATTAGCTGCTACATTTCCAATAAGGGTGTTTAATGGCGAAGGAATGTCTTTCGAGGCCATATCCGCATTCATGCTAGTAACTGCTTGAGTTATCTGAGTGTTTAGATCGGATTCAGCATGTACCAAAGAGATCAACATTACCACAAAAACGAAAGCAATTACCCATTTATACTTCATATTGAACACCTCTAAGCATATACTAAAATGCCATGGATCCCAAAGAGACAATGACATTTTGTATATTAAAAAATGAAGATAAATACTTCATTTTTGTACAAGAATATGATTCTATTCATATTCTTTGTATAAAATTCCCCATTAAATATTCGACTATTCGGGAATTTGAGTATAGAATAGAAGAAAGATATTAAAACCTTTCCATTACCTTCTCACATTAGATACAATTCTCGGTTCTTCATTAGTTAAATAGGAAAAACCATAAATTCCGATACTGCTTGATTTACCAGGAATAACTAATTCAGTTCCCTCATTATCTATTTTAACTAACTCTACTTCAACCAGGTTTAAACTTTTAATTTTGTATTCTTTTCCTGGTCGAGGTGATTTTTCATCATCTCTTTCTTTCAAAATATTCCCACCCATAGCAATAAACTGCATAATCATCATGCGGTCATACCGTGTCCTAACAATATGACCTACCTGCAATCGGCGTATTTTTTCAGTAGTTATTGGCCTAGCTTCAAGAGGCAATCTAGCAAAATATCTTTCAAAAGGATCAGCAATTTGCATAATTTCGGGGGTGAGAGGTCCCTCCATAGGAGCTACATGCCGACATAAGTAGTCTTCCAAATCTAATTGTCTAGTTAATTGCTCTAAATAACTCTTAGCTGCAGCTTCTTCCTCCTTATCATTCTTGTATTTACCTACGTTCCGATCTATTATTTTGTGTAATTCCGATAAATAGTGGTGAGAGTCTGGACTAGGCATGATAGGATTAATTAGGAGGATTATTTATATAGTTATCTACTTATAAATGATAACATAACTACTCCGCCAGATTAACGTTCACTACTCTAAAATACTAAACCAGCGAAAGCTTTATATATTGATGGCTATTCGAAAGTAGTAAACATCTATCACCTCTTTTTCCCCAGCAGGCCTTTCGAGGCTTGCCAGGGGTTTATAATCATATTTTCAGAGAGCAATAAACTATGTCTGATTTGGGAAGTAGAATAAAAAAATGGTATCAACCAATCCATTAACAACATTAGAAAGACAGTATGTAGTAACTCTGGAACAAAACATTCAGGAAGCAATTAGATTTCTTGCACCAAAATTTGAAATAACTCCTAATATGTTAGCTAAGTTTAAAAGACATTCTTCTGCAGTTTTTGAAATTAATGATGGTGCAGAAGTTATACCCGAACCACGAAGTAAAACCAAAGCTAGATACCATTATGGCGATGCAAGATTTGAGTTCCCGATGGAATCAATAGATAATCTAAAAACCTTAGGACACGAAGTGACCCATTATCTTCACCATGAATTAAACCCAGAACTGCAAAAAAGAATGGACGAAATAGGACCAGAAAAAATAGAATACTGGCGAGGGTTAGAATTACAAGAATTGTTAGGAGAATATGGAGGGATAGTTTATATGACAAGCAAGGGAGAATCTTTTTCACCCGGATCTTTTTGGAATTTTGTGAGTAAAGGCACTCCGGGTATGTATTCTGTCCTCTCCGATAGAGCATATAATCGCGCATATGATAGAGCAGATAAAGCATTTATGGAGCATGGTGAAACTTTACTTCCAAAACTAGCCAGAATGAGTTTAGAAGAAGCAGAACAATTGCCCAGAATACTTCCCATTAATATTTATGAAAGAAGAATTTTACCCCTAATAGATAGAGTAAGAAGAAATAGATAGTAACATTACTTCTTTCTTTTTTTCTTCTTCGGTTTCAAGAAAAATACTATTAAACTAAGAAGTACCCCTATTATAATTCCTTCTGCAAGAATTATATATTCATGAGGCATGGTGAAAGAAATACGATTAACTTTTTCAGGAAAATAAATACTTAAATCACTCATTTCTAAAGCGTATTCATAATACACTAACGCTAAATAACCACTCTGATCCTGCAGGGATTTAGCATAACGATAGTATGAATATCCTAAAATGGGAAATTTACTTTCAACACTATTCTCCGCAATAATTCTGGCAGCAGCATTACCTTTAGCGTCAACAAAACCAGGCAGAGAAGAATTGTCCAATCCTATTGAACCAAGAACAGCATTGGCTTCTGCTTTTGCTTGTGAGGCAGTAGTTAGACATAAAGTAAATTGGCTTCGATTTAAAGCATCTTTAGCTGTGACTATTTTTTCTCCAACTGATGGTAATACTCCTACAAATAAACTAGCATATTGATGCTGTTGCTCTGCTTCAGCTAATTTTTCCAGGCAGGAATTATGCAGAACATCTTGATTGATAACTAATTTATGTCCATTCATAGTGAAGAATTGCATCCAAGACAAAGCAGAGAAATATCTTTCTTCAGCATAAGCTAAAGAACTAGCTAGATCTTCTTTGGGAATGTCTTGAGATAAATATTTGTCAATTTGTTCTTTAGCATCGTTCAATCTTTCTTCAACAATCATCATGGTTTGTAGATCGGAGATAGATTCAATAGTTTGATTGGATAATTTTCGTTGTGTTGCTTGGACTTTTTTGTTTAATACTGCAAACATTTCCGCAAATCCTATGGGAGAGAGTTGTGATTTTTGGTAATAATCTCCTTTCAGTTGGATGTTGGAAGTAAAGCAGAAACTTGCTGCGGAGTAGAAATCACCATCCCTAGTAGCATTTATAATATTGGTATTTCTAGCATTTACTGTTTCAGCTACTTTAGGTTCCATGGGAAGCTGTTCTGTTTCAAAGTCAGTGAGAATACTTTTAGTTCTCTGACACAGAACATTACTTAATCCTTTCATAATTTCACCATAATGGGGGTCTTCGGTTAGATTAATTGTTTGTTGGGTTATTTTCTTTCCAGAGATGTAAAATAAAATGTCATCTAAATTTAAGACTTCTTTTACATCTAAGCTTAGATTGGTATGAGAATATTGAACTAAATCTATCTCCTCACTTTGATTTAAAGATTGATTTCCTGAACCTTGAGCGATAAGAACTTGTTTCAGATTAATTTTACTGGCTGCTTCTAATTTTTCTTTCAAACCACCAATAGGACCAATAATTCCTCCAGAATTAATCGTACCCGTTATAGCAACTCTTTGGTCAAAATCGAGGTTTAGTAATGCTACCGAAGTTAATGTAGCAATAGCTGCTCCAGCACTAGGACCGCCGATAATACTTGATTTAGCTTTAATAGTATAAATAAAATCATATTTATCACAATCTAATTTGAAATGACTGCAGGCAATTTCTTTGGCAAATCTGGTGGAGATTTGCGTATCCATTTTAGTAACGGGAAAAGTATCTAAGAAAACTCTGCCCGTTCCCTCTTTTAATTCCAAGTATAAGTCCGCATCACTCCCTTCATAATGATCACCCACTTCTTGCACGGCTAAGAGTTTGAGATGATAGGGTGTTTGGGGAGTTTGATCTTGGGCATGAAGGAGAGGGATAAGTAAGAGAAATAGAACAAGTGGAAAAATAAATAGACCTCTTTTCATGGAGAGAAGGAGATGTGTAAAGATTATAAAGGTTGTGGAGAGGAAGAGGAGAGGGTAGTAACGGTTTTAGGAGTTATGGGGGTAGCATCATAAATATTAAAGTTAATGAGTATTAAAAAGTAAAGTTTAATTTGAGTTGCGACTATTTTGTAGAAATAGTTTGGACTGATTATTTTTTCCTGTGCTTTATTATTAGCAGCACGCCACAAACAATCGCAAATATTGCTATCAATGGCATATACCAACTATAACTTGCTTTTACTGCTTTCACTTCTTCTTTTACAAGTTCGGGCGTTTCGCTTGAAGCATCGAAGGTATACTGTGTTTTTGTATCTATGCTTATGTTTTGATAATCTTTTTCCACCACACTCCCATTGGCAGAAAGACTATTGAAAGTGAAGCCTATCTCTCCAGTCCCATTCCCGACCATCACAAACTTTATTTTCTTGTCCCCGATTATTTTTATCACTTGTCCTTCTACCACGCTTGAATTTGAAATGTAATACGCCCCTTTTCCAATGGTGTTTTCCAGCTGCCCTTTACTATTCAAACCTAGATGGTTACCTTTCTCGTCATAAGCATGGAGCGTTGCAGGGGAATGCACCCATCCTATTGATTGGACAATGGAATCATACAACTTCTTATTGTACAAATCCTCATTGCAGTCAACAGGAGACAAAGCACCACCATAAAGCAAGGCGTTCTTTGCCACTCCGTATGCTACTTCGCTTTCTGTAATGGTTATATCATCTCTAGCGTCAAATCCCATTAAAGCAACAAGAGGATCAGCCGAAAAGAGCAGACGAACCCAGCGAACACCTGCGGCATGGGTATCATGTGTACAGTAAAGCGGAACGCCAGGAAGCTTAACGCTGTCAACAAGCACAACTCCGTCTCCTCTCCACGTTGTGAGTTTTTCAGAAAAAGTGTAGGTGTACCAGCCTGTTCCTGCGATAGTATAATAATCAATTTTTGGATTCAAGGGCTGTTTATTCAAGTCTTTAATGAACTGGTCATCGGGCCTCAACTGTTTTACAGTGGTCCATACCTGGTTGCCTTTCCACTGGAATATTTTACTCAAAATATTTAAGTCCACCTCTCCATTGTTTGGTGTGCCCAGCATCAAAAATTTCCTAATATTGTCTTTATACATATCTTTCCTTCCAATATAATATCGCGTAACCAAGCCGCCCATGCTGTGCGAGACTACGTCAACCTTAGTTGCGCTGATTTTCTTTCCTTCATATAATTCGCCGCTATTTACTTTTTTGATGAATTTCTCCAATTCATCCGAGAGCCGTTGCGCGTTATACCTATTGTCGTCAGTGCTTTCGTAGCTTATGTCTCCGTACCACCATCCATCCAGCCCTGCCCGTTGCTTGAACTTTGCCCAAGATTCTGCATTTGACCATATGCCATGCACGAAGAAAAGAGGGGGCTGCTCAATAGTGAAATCTTTCCTGAAATATTGTAACTGGGGTTCTTCTGTTTCACATGCAGCCTCTATCGGAGAGCACCAACCTACTGCCTGCACCACTTGTGGTGTGAGGTAATTGATATTATCATTCGCTTTATCCGGTGTGAAAGTTATCATGGCGGGGGAAATTATCTCTGTCTTTCCCCTCAAAGTTTCTCCATCTTTTGGCTCGAGGTATAGACGAAAGTAGTCGGTATCCCCAGAAGGCACCAGCGTGAATGTTATCTTAGAAACCCCATCTGCAGAAACCCCATCAAAATCAGAAGACACAGTAACTTGGCACGAATTTTTCTGACACATTTCCACGGCCTCTTCTTCATTGCAAGAGGCGTTGTTCTTCAAAATGTCAGCGCATGAGGCCGCGCAACCTTCCGGCTTGAGGTAGCCAGTCCCGCATTTTGAATCAACACACTTTTTGTATTCCAAAATAGGATCTTCACATTCAGCATAAACACCATTAATAAGAAAGATAAAAAACAATCCACAGATTGCCCCCAATATTAGTTTATTCATTGTTAGTTAGGGCATGTATTACACTCACAGAGCATATAACCTGCTTCAGGTGCATTTTCTAAAAAGTGAGTATCACCAGGACATTTTTCGCAGGATTTAGGAACATATAATACTCCCACAGATGCTTGCAATTCGCCGCTTTGTAACTGTTTACAGCAGGGTTGCCCCCTTCCGGCGGATGTAGTTGGGCATTGTGTAGTCTGTATTTGTGGTGTATCAGCGTTTGAACCATCAAACTTAAGTTTTGACCAGTCATAGTTCCATGCCAATAATCCACCTGAGACAAAAATAACTGCAAGAAGAAGATATAACCCCCAAGTATTAAGTAGCGCTTTTTTTGTCATGTCCTACCTCTTTTATTTTTTGCGAATTAAATTTATACTAAAAGTGCGAAATATTCGAACTATTTGTTCGCACTTTTGTATATATAAAATGGGTTATTTGTTCGGTTATTTACCCATTTTAGTATATATGTTTGATAGAATAATTAGTTCTAAGTTAATAAATCTTTTCAATCCCAGTACAACTGTGTTATCCCGAAACTATTTCCCTACGATAAATTTATTGAGGTTATGAAACTAACGCAACCCAAACATTTTTAAATAAAGTAGTTACTTAAAAGTAAATAATGACACCACTAAATCCAGCACTATTCTATTTTTGGGCCCACGGCAGCATAGGAAAAGGATATAATCCCATGGATGAGTTAGACACCCCTACTTTTCGCACTTTGATTGATAGATCGGATTCTGTATTTATTGAATTTGTGTCTCCTAACTTAGATGGAAGCAGAGAATTAGAAAGAGATCTTAATGAATATATCAAAACAGGAGAAATGCCAATTAAACTAAGAGAGTGCTATGATTATCAAATTGAATCTCAAGGAGAAACTGGTTATGACTTCTTTATTGCAAACTTAATTCAAAGAACTCAAAAAAGAATAGTTCTTGAAAAAACACTTAGTGCTCCATTTAATTTTAATGAAGAAAATGATAGGGCAAGCAGAGCTTTTTTTGAACGATCTTTCAATCAAGCTTTAGAAGCAAAAAGAATATTTCTGGAAATGAATGAAAAATACCAAGTGCCCAGAGAAATAGATGTAGCAGAACAAATTAGTGCTCTTCCTGAAACGACGCTGGTTATTTTTGGAGCCGGACACCCCCAGCTGGAAAGAATAGTATCTGCTCAAAGACCAACAGAAGTTCATTTTCCGTACTATAATTATAATAATGGATTTGCAACTCATTTAGGAATGAAATATAGGGAAACTGGTGAAGTAAACATAGAATTATTTTTACGATCCAATGCTGAGGGTATGGTCAGAAAAGGAATCAACGAAAAATTTAGAAGAAGCATTTCTTCTCGGGAAACAGACTTGCTTGCACATCATTATGCCAGCGTATTAACTCCTGATCAAATAGTAAGATACAAGGATTATACTGTTTTTTGTAAAACCATGTTAGTGGGTATTAATTTTACAGATATTCTTGAATCGTTCTTGAAAAAAGAAAGTATTACTCCAGTGGAAGAAGTTCTGGCCGGATTACGAAGATAGAATATGTCAAATATAACTTTAGTGGGGATAGAACATTATACTGGAGAAGGCTTTGGACGCAGCGGAAATTACCAATTTGTGCAAAACATATTAGAAAGCAGTCGGCCTGATGTAGTTACTGCTGAAGTTAAAATTAAAGATGTAGGGTATCTATTTGAAAGGTATACTTTAAAAGGGAATATATTCACCAGCGATAAAAGATCATTAAGAAGAATTGAAACAAGAATTAAAAATAGGGGTAACCGGCCGCCTATCGGCAGTGAATATCTTGCAGCAGTTATTTATTGCCGCAGAAATAGTCTTCCACTTCACTTTATTGATTTAGGACCTGCTACGCTAGATGAAGTTGTTTCAACCGATATTATTAAAACAGATCTAAATGTTTTCATTGAAGATCAGGAAAGTTTATTCAAACTCAACAAAAAAAGAAATCCAATGCCACCAAGAAACAAATTCATGGTTACAGCATTAAAAAGGTTGGTGGAAAATATAGCCCAAATTTAGTAATACATATAGGAGGCAAAGATCATTATAATCCTAGATATGTTAGTTCCATGCCTAAATTAATAAATTTTGCTAAAGTTGAAGTAGTTAATAGAGATTATCGCAAAGATTGTTAATCTAATAGCAAAGGTCTAAGTAAAATATTCAAGATCCCTTCTCCCTCACAATAACCTTTTTAAATATCCCCCTATTAACCACCTTTAATGTTCACCGATTACAATTTTAATGAACTTGAACCTGAAATCCTCAAATATTGGGCTGAAAAGCAAGTGGTCGAAAAGCTCAGAGAACGAAAAGGCCCCAAGTTCTATTTCTTAGACGGTCCACCGTACACTTCTGGAAAATTCCACCTAGGACATGCTTGGAATTATGCTCTCAAAGACATTGCCATCAGATACAAGCGTATGCAGGGTTTCAAAGTTTGGGACAGGAATGGCTTTGACGTTCACGGCTTGCCTACTGAGCATAAAGTCATGGAAAAGTTCAAACTGGAAACTAAAGAAGATATCCAGAAATTTGGTGTAGACAAATTTGTCAAAGAATGTGAATTATACTGCTTAGAGATGGCTGAAGTTATGACCAAAGATTTGAAACGCATGGGTGTAACTTTAGATACTTCCAATCCCTACATGGCTCTGAAGAATGAATTCATGGAAGGAGAATGGGCTTTGATGAAAAAAGCTTATGAAACTCAGAGATTATATTATGGTGAAAAAGTTCTAACCTGGTGCCAGCATTGCGAAACGGCTGTAGCAAAACACGAATGTGAATATAAAACGGTGAAAGAAAATTCCATCTTCTTAAAATTCCCATTAAAAAATAAGAAAGATGAATACTTAATTATTTGGACAACAACTCCTTGGACTATTCCCTTCAACTTAGCCATTATGGTAGGACCGGAAATAGAATACGTCAAAGTAGATGTTGGTGGAGAAAAATGGATCTTGGCTAAAGCATTAGCGAATGTAGTAGTAAGTGCAGTTGCTGGAAGAACCATGAAAGTTCTGGAAGAATTCAAAGGAGAAAAAATAGAAGGACTCGAATATACTCATCCTCTTGAAAAATATCTTCCTATCTACGCCGAATTGAAGAAAAAACATCCTAAAGTTCATACCGTCATTCTCAGTGATAAATATGTAGATACGAGCGCAGGATCGGGATTAGTCCACGCTGCTCCCGGATGTGGTCCAGAGGATCAGGAAGCGTGTAAACCCTATGATATTCCCCCTTACAATACATTGGATGAAAAAGGATACTATCCTAACAATATGAACCAGTTCTCCGGATGGAGAGCTAAAGTAGATGATGCTAAATTTATCGAAGCCTTGAAACAAGAAGGAGCGTTGATAGAAACTACCGAAGTTGAACATGAATACCCCCACTGCTGGCGCTGTCATAATCCGGTTGTTTTCAGAATAACCTTCCAATGGTTTTTCAAAGTTGAAAATTTAAGAGATACCATACTCAAAGGAAATAAAAAAGTGTGTTGGGTCCCCGATACGGCCAATAATGCCTACGAATCATGGATAAAAAATCTTAAAGATAATTCAGTAACGAGACAACGATATTGGGGAACTCCTGCTCCTATTTGGAAATGTCAGAAATGTGAACAGGTTATTGTCGTAGGCTCAAAAAAAGAATTACAGGAATTGGGCGGAAAAGTTCCTAAGAATTTACACTTGCCTTGGATCGATGAAGTAGAATTGAAATGTAATGGTAAAAATAAAGGGGCCACAAAGTGTGATGGCATAATGAAACGAATTCCAGACGTCATTGACGTATGGGTAGATGCCGGAACAACCAGCTGGAATTGTTTAGATAATGATGCCAAAAAGATGAAAGAACTTTATCCAGCCGATCTAATTCTGGAAGCCAAAGAACAAACCAGATTATGGTTCAGTATGTTATCCATCTGCTCTTATATTTACTTAGGAGATAATGCTTTCAAGAATGTCTACGTTTACGGAATGTTAAATGATCTTGATGGCAGAAAAATGAGCAAGAGTTTAGGAAACATCATTTCTCCTTATGAATTAATCGACAAACATGGTGTAGATGTGTTGAGATATTATATGTGCCAAAATAATGCCGGACAGGATATCAATTTCAGTTGGGATGAATGTGCCATGAAAGCCAGATACCTGCATATTATCTGGAATATCCATAAACTACTTATCTCCCTAGCCAATGAAAATAAATTAAATCCCTATAAATTAGAGGGAAAGAGAATTAAAAATATTCTAGGATTAGAAGAAAGATACATATTTTCCAAACTTCATTCCACTATCAAAGAAGTTACCCACTTATTTGAAACTTATCGGTACGATGAAACTATCTTGCCTTTGGAAAATTTATATTTGGAATTAAGCAGAACATATATCCAAATGGTTCGAGATAAGAGTACTATAGGAGACGAACAGGATAAAGAAACAGTCATTTATACCATCGGAGAAGTACTGTTAGTATGTCTCAAGATGTTTCAGATCATCGCTCCATTCGTCAGCGAAGCTATTTACCTCAACCTGAGAGAACAATTTGATCTAAAACCAATAAGTATCTCCCATTACTCCTGGCCTCAACACCATGATTTGTTAATCGATAAAGTATTAGAAGCAGACGTAGAAGAAGCTTTTGGATTAATTCAGGCAGCACTAAACGCTCGTGAAAAAGCTAAGTTAGGATTACGATGGCCTATCAAAGAAATTGTAGTTGAATCAAGAAATAAAGATGTAGTTAAAGTAGTTAATAGATTAAAAGAAATCATACTGAAACAAACCAATGCCAAAGAAATAAGAGTGGTGGACAATCTCCCAGAAGTGAAACTGAAAGTCAAACCAGAATTTGGAAAGATAGGACCAGCTTTTGGGGCATTATCTCCTTACGTCATTGCTAAACTTACTATGGACAGTCCGCAAACCATTTTAAGTCACATTGATAAAGAGAATTTTTATCCTTTTACCGTACAGGGAAAAGAAGTGAAGATTACACGAGACATGATTCAGATTGAGAGAGAAGTTTCGGCAAAATATAAAGAAGCGCAAAGCAAGAATGCCATGGTCTATGTCAACGTGGAAAGAAATGAAGAATTGGAAGCAGAAGGATATGCTCGGGAATTGATGCGAAATATACAACAATTAAGAAAAAATGCTGGTTTCCATAAATCGGATGACATTAATTTAGCAGTTAAAGTATCTGAACAGATGAAAAAAATGTTGGAAAAATTCAAATTAGATATAAGAGAGAAAGTTGGAGCGGATAAATTAGATATTTCTTTGGTTGAACCTAGTAAAAAGTTCGAACATCATGGCGAGTTTAGTGTAAAACAGGAAAAGTTTGTTACGTGGTTTGATAAAGCGTGAGGAAACACAGTCAAACTAATCATATCATCAAAAACGTTCTCAGAAATCTTTATATAGCTTAAAACAATCGTTCAATCAGATGGCTGACAAAAAGAAAAAAGCGCCTAAAGTGGATTATAAGTACACTAGGCCCAGAATCATGGTACATTATTCTGGATTATTTGATTTTGACGGTATGTATGCCGCCATCATATCATGGGCCAAACATTATAATTATCAATGGTTTGAAATTGATTATAAGCATAAAGTTCCCTCTCCTTATGGTGCAGAACAGGAATTCAAGTGGAAAATGAGCAAGAATGTTACTGCTTTTCTTCAATATGAAATTAATTTTACCGTCCATATTTGGGATATGAAAGAAGTGGAAGTAGAAATAGAGGGAAAGAAAAAATCATTAGTTAATGGGAGAATGCGCATTTGGATCGATGCTACTGTAAATCATGACTGGCAGAAACAGTTTCAAAATAAGAGCCCATTCATAGTAAAATTGGGGGTTTGGTATAGAGACATTATATATAAAAAAGATATTGAATCAATCTACTACGATCAATTATATTATCGTACGTGGGATTTGCATAATATCATTAAGAAATATTTAGATATGCAGACTACTAAGTACGCATATAAAGGATATTTGAAAGAGAATTAGAAGTTTAATTCTATTCTAATTGATTATATTTAATAATTGATTAGAAATGTTTACCCACTTAAATCAAAGGTTCTAACCGCGGACTTGATCAATTTACCATCAGCATCAACTAATTCCAAGGTTATCTCCACTTTCTTCAAATCTCCTACACTAGCTTGGTTGTAAGCAAATCCTTTAGGAACCATAATATTCACTGAACGTTCCTGTCCCGCTTTGATCAATTTATGGGAAGCAGGAATAAGTACTATTTTGTCATAATCCGCATATCCTTTAACGTTCATAATAATTTTATCCGGCTTAATAGTCCCCGCCTCATTATTCTTGATAATATAACCTACATTTGTTATCTTACCCCAATCTACTAACCATCTTCTATCAGCGCTGGTTATACTGAAATCAACTTTAGTATAAGTTGTTATGGTAGGTTCATCGCTGGTTTCAGCTACTGTCGTATCAGTTGTTGCGGGCGCAGCCGGAGCTGAAGTTACTGGGGCTGGTGAGGGGACCGTTTCTGCCGGCGTAGTAGTTGTCCTAGGAGTAGTTGTTTCTACTCTAGGCACAGTTTCTGGTGTAGATCCACTAGTAAAATTAAAATCAAATGGAACTCCTTCCACACTCCATCTACCCATGAAGAAAACTAAAATCAGAATAAGAATTAAAAAGAACAACTTTAGCAGACCAATAGGTTTTACTCTTATTTCAATTTCTTTATCAAAGATAGAATTCTTCTTAACATGGTGAAATTCATAGGGATGCTTCTTATCCAAATCCATATTATCAGAGAAAGAATTATTATTTATAAACCTTTTCTTTAATGTTGACAAAATATAATAGATTTGACAAAGGTACTTCTGAAAATTAGCCAGCCAAATCTTTCGAGACAGGTTTTACCGTCGCAGAGCGACTAACCAATTGGATTTTCTAAGCTCAACCTCTTCCTTCGAATTTAGCTGGTAGGGAAGAGATATTCTTCAACTTTAAAATATTTGTTGTTCTGGACAGGTAAAAATATATACTAAACCAACTTACTAGAAATATGCGTAAGATCATGGTGATGGTAATGGTTTTTTTCATTTTAACCTCTTGCCAAATTGATAATCAAGTAGGAGTTAATGATAAAGTAATCGTTGAAACCATTTCTTTAGAGATTAATTCTGGAAAATGTTTACCGATAATACAACAAATAGATTATCTTAATAGTTTTAACATATTAATTATGGGGATAGATTACAATCAAGAACATCAAGTAGATTATCCGGAACCAAATAAATATGGGGCAACTTATTCCTTTTCCGGTTCTTTTACTGAAGATTTGAAGAAGTTTAAATCTGGTCTTGAATTTCAACAGGGGGATGATGATTTTTTAAGCACATCAACTAATTTTTTCTCGCAAATCAAAGATAAAACTAACATTTTCGTTTTAAAAACAGATAGAAATATCTTGGAAAATGATCAGTGGTGTTGTAATAAAGATGCTTTGATTGATGAGATAGAAAAAAAATGTTCTCAACCAATAGATTTTGTGATTATATTTCAGAATAAAGAAGAATTTGGCGCTATCCCTCCACATGCCAAAGAAGATATAGGAGCTTACATAACTTATAGATACGGCAATGATTATTATCCCAATCACACTATGGTTTCTAGTCTGGCAGCAGGAGGTATAGATTTACATGAATTCGGACACGGATTTATAGGAATGAAACACACTTCCATCAGTCCAGAAAGAAATCCTGATTTTTTTGGCCAGCAAGAAAGTACAGATTATAATTATTCCTCTTCCGTAGATAGTGATATTATTGGTTGTCCAAAATGGTGCAGCGGAGAAATTAATACCGCAGCGTTATGTTATCCCTACTATTCCGGATTTGTATCCTGCAACCAACAAATTACCAACACCATAGTTTATTTGGATAATGGCAAAATTACTTACCCGGATAAAAATGAAAATAAAAAATGTTGGGAAGAGTGGAATTCAAGATCCATAGCAGAAACAGGAATTTCTTTAGCGTACTGCGATCTAGGCGTAGGATGTATGGAAAATACCGGATGCTTTTTTATGAAAGACAGCATCTATAATTGGAGAGAAAATATAGGAGATGCTATGGGCAGTCCCCAAGTAGGATTATCCAATACTAAATTATCATCATCGCAAGCCAGTTTGAGTTATGGTGGATATACTAAGAAGAAAATGTTAGATAAAGTTGATGCGATTATGCTGTATCATCAAGAAACGGGGAAGGGATTTGTTCAAAAATAATTTTCAATGGAATCATTTTTAATTTAAACTTTCCTTCCTACTAATGAAGTTAAATCTCTTCTTTTTGTTTCTTCTGCAAATATTGTATCTTTGTTCCTCTCTCGATATTCAGCATTAACACGAATAGCACTTGCAATAGCTTCCCTTCTTTTTCCCGCAGCTTGCAGTACAAATGCTTTAAATTTGGCTACTTCTTTTTCAATAGCGGAAGAGTCTAAACGGAACTGTTCATCCCCAAGGTGCATTCTAAAATCTATCTTTGAATTCTCAAAATAGCGCATACTTCTATCAGAATTATTATTCATTATCACATTTGGCAAATAATGATCCCAAAGAGTGTATTTAACGCCCCTAATCCAGTTATCATCATAAATATCTGTATATTTCGTTTGGTGGCCGTAATCCCTAAAATGAGTGATTATAAAACCATTCATTATTTTTAATACACCCTCCGGAACCCTTATTCCCTCAGACCCAACTAACTCTACCCTGTAACCAATAGTGGGAACACCATCTTCTCCATAGGACTTATTATATTCTTTTCTTTCAGCTTTAACACTAATCTGTTCAGAAGAAAGTCCACTTACTTCACTAGGGTTTAAATTAGCATGATCATCTGTTAAATAGTCTTCTGCAGTACCTCTAGTCATTGATCGTGTTCTCATTCTAAAAAGATCACTTTCTACTTTAACAATAGTTAGGACGTAGCTTCCACCTAAAAAAGATTCACATTGTTGTAGTTCTCTTCTTAATTTTTCATCTGTTTCCATTTTGGACTGATTAAATTGATTATTCTGACCAGATAAAACCACTTTAAGATTAATGCAAAATAAAATTACTGATCACTATTTATCTTAAAAGAAAGCAGATTTTTTAAACTTTATGTTATATTAAGTCATAATCAGCTTAAACAGTTATAATCTTAGTCAAAGAAAAACTGCACCGGCCGGGACATTCGAAGCTCCGCTTCTCGGTCGTATTACGATGTTCGGAAACTATTCGAACCCGGATCATCAGCTTTCATCTTATTAAAGCTAATAACTTTAGTCTTGGAAGGCTGACATACTAGCCGTTATACAACCGGTGCTTAAAACAAGATATTCGAAGTTCATTTATAAAATTTCCCTTCTTTATTGATATTATTTTTACAGTTCTCGTCAACAAACAAAATCTTTTTAAACAGCTATGCTTTTTTTATTCCCATGTCAGAGATGAAAGGTGAAAACTGCGCATTTTGTGGTCAGAATAAGCTAACTCTTCGTGAGGAAGAGATTGAAATCCCTTATTTTGGACGGGTTTTTGTATTTTCCATGGATTGTGAAGGATGCGGCTATCGCAAATCCGACGTTGAACCTGCAGAAAAGAAAGAACCAAGCAGATATACCCTAGAAGTAGCTTCTGAAGATGATCTTTCCATCAGAATCGTTAAATCAGGAGAAGCAACAGTAAAGATTCCCCATATAATTACCATGGAAGCGGGCCCTGGATCAAATGGGTATGTTACTAATGTGGAAGGACTGTTAGATAGAGTTAAAAAAATAATTGAGTCAAACATGGAAGCAGAAGATGATGATGCAGCCAAGAAAAAAGCTAAAAATATGATCAAGAAATTAAACAATGTCATGCTAGGACGAGAACCTATAAAGATTATTATTGAAGATCAAACCGGACATAGTGCCATCATATCAGATAAAGCACAGAAAAGTAAACTGTAAAATTATTCTATTGATGTCCAACGAGGTTCTAATTTAATGCCGCTTCTTTCACGGTAATCTAATAATTCCTGTTGAACTTTTACTGTAGCAAATCTAGCAAAATAAAAATCTACGGCAACTTGTTTGCCGGCAACAATATCATCCACACTGCAACTGATCCCCACTACTGACACTCTCCTATCAAACAACCAGAAACCAGTAGTATCTTCAATAACATAATTAAATCTATTTTTTGTATGGTCATAGGAAAGCACTTCTCTAAAAATATGAGAATCGTGGCATTGACTTTCACGAACCTCTTGGATTAATCTGCGACCTAACAAGGTTAAATGTGATCTTAATGTAGTATTGTCCATGATATATAGTTTCTAGTGGTGTAGTTATAAAGCTTTCCCATAATTGTACTACTTCAGCAATATGAAGCAAAGTTGTCTTGGTCTTAAGGTGAATTTAGCTAAGCTATTCGTCAGAAAAAGGTTAGAACAAAATCCTCTCCTCAAAAACAGCAATTTACATCTGTTGCTACAGCGAGGATTTTGCTAAATTCACGACCATGACAACTTTGCATAACTTCAGGAAGCTGAAGTAGTACCCATAATTTTAGTAGTTAGCTAATCACTTAGAATTTACTTAGAATTCATCCGATTTCTGTTTAAACGCCTGCGCTAAATCAATGATATACTTCCCTTCATCTAACTTAATGATTAAAGGATCTTTCTTAAACAAATGAACTAGATCTAATTCATACTTACCTGGCTTGAGAACACGAATGGCTTCTATATCCAATACCACCGGACGGTCTAGATCTTCATTTTTGATGTGTAAGATTTCAGTAACATCTTCTTCTATGTTCTGTTTTTCTTCAACGGTTAAATTGCTTATCAATTCTTTTCCTTCATCAATCTCTTTCTTTTTGATATAGAAAAATAAGCGAGCACCACAACTACATCCTTTCAGAATTTCCTGTGCTCCGTCGGGATAGAAAGTACTGCATCGAACACATTGGTGTGGCATTATTTAAACCTGGGTCATGTTTAAACTATGTATCTATTAAAAACAATATAATATCAAAACTTCACTTCTTTTTCTTTCTGGCAGTACCATTTTCTTTAGTGAATAATTCAATCTTATCTGGATTTTTCTCAATTTTTTTAACTACTGACGCTGGACCGATAATGGTTAACCCTTCCCTGTCACCAAGCAATAAATTAGCAAAAGTTCCCCTAATTCTTTGCATAGAATCCTGTTTACTTTTATCAGGGTAAACAACACTCAATTCAATTCCTTTAAATTTCGGACTAATCTCTTCCATGGTTATCTCAATTAAATCCGCTTCTTCTTCTTTCTTTAAACGACCTTCCATAATCACTATTTTATTTTCTTTGACAATATGTAGAAGTTTATTGACTCTTTTAGCTGAAGTTAAATGTTCTATTTCATTATAGGGTATAAATTGAAATGTTACCATCGCTTGCCTCTTTTCGATATTAGTATATTTTTTGACTTTTTAAATGTTTTTACTGAGTGAGTGTGATATTCATTTTTTGCGTTTATCTATTGTGGTTGAGTTAATTGTAATTAATTATCATTTAGTTAATTTGAATAACTGCTCATAAAAATCCTCAACATATTTTCCGTACTTAGCCGAGATACCAATCACCGGATACTGTGGGAAGGCAGATTTGATCACGTCAAGACTTGCTTTTTTCAAATCCACTTTATTTGCGGCAATCAAAACAGGAATACTCCTTGCTTGTAGATTTCCAATAATAGTAATGTTAACTTGTGAATAAGGATCTTTAGTGGCATCTAGAACTACTACCACATAATCCATATTATCCAACCATTTTATAGAATCAATAACTCCTTTGGTTGCTTCTTTAGCTCTTTTTTTAGCTTCGGTTTTATTCAATCCTTTTTTTAAAAAGTCTTCATAATCTATTCTAGTAGCTATACCGGGAGTATCTACCAACGAAAAAGTAAGTTCTCGGCCTTTCTTGTTTTTTATACTTACTTGCTCTTTAATGTTAATTTCCCTAGTCTCGTGAGCAATATGAGATACAGTAGACATCTCTTCTCCCAACCAATCAACACAAATCCGGTTAGCCAGAGTAGATTTTCCCCCATTTGGTGGACCATACAATCCTAATTTTAAGTGGGTTTTACTATTAAATGGATTAAAAGAAACCTTCTTAAAGAGTTTCTTCCAAAATGCAGTGACCATACTCTTTCTCATACCCCCTTTGATGTGTGAATGAAATTCCCCTGCTTCTTAAAGTTTTTGGTGGTGTAGTAGCAGTTTATAAGCAAGATCGAGTTTAAAAATTTAGTTTTAATTAACCCCAGATGAGTTAATAGAATCTTGAACCCCCACCAACAGTATAATTTATAAGTACATTTCTATTTACAGGTATCAAATAAGAATAAAATTAATGCTTCGATAGCAATCAGAAAAAGAGGAAACACATGGCTGGAAGAGTTCTTGTAGTGGATCATTTGAAACTGAGTTATGAAGGACTATTTAATGCGGGAGAAGTATACAGCGTCATTTCCACCTTTTTCTTTGAAAAGGGTTACGATTGGAGAGAAGAGCTTAATGAAGAACAAATAACTTCAGAAGGAAAACAAGTAGCGTTAATCTTAAGACCTTGGAAACAATATTCTGATTACTTCAAATCAGAAATGGCTATCAGAGTTAATTTTCTCAATCTGAAAGAAGTTGAAGTAGAACGTGAAGGGGAAACATTGAAATTACAACATGGGTTGGTTAGAATACGATTCGACGGGTACATTATAGCAGATAGATCTAACGAATGGAATACTACTCCCATCAGATGGGCCTTCAATTTCCTAGCTAATTTGTATTTTTACAGCGGTCCTAGGAGAGCTATGGTCACCTGGGTTAAAGCGGATGTTAATGATTTACATAACAAAATTAAAAATTATCTGAATGTGTTTAAATATCATTATGAGGCTTAATCATGCATGAAGTAAATTATGAGCGGGAGCTGATAATCAACGGAAGGGAATTGAAGTATAAAGGTATTTTCAAAGCCGATGAGATATTTTCCAAGATAAATCGTTTGATTGAAGAACGTGAATATGAAAAACGAGAGAAAAAAAGTGAAGAAGTTGTGACCGAATCCGGAAGAAAAATTTATGTAGAGTTAAGACCGTTCAAAGAAAAATCGAGTTATAGCATTTTGATGATAAAAATTCGTATCATGTTAGATAACGTAACTAGCACGGTTGAAGAATTCAAAGGTGAGAAAAGAAGATTTGATAATGGGGATGTTACTATTATTTTCGACGCGTGGAGTTTAACTGATTACGATGAACGTTGGGAAATGAAACCTTTTGTATTCTTTATGAAAGGATTGATCAATAAATGGATTTATACTTTTCCCATAGAAGCAGGAAATAAAGCAGAAGTGGTTGCCGATACTGCGTACATCTATGGACAGATGAAGAGATTATTGAATTCATATAAGTACGATGTAGGAAAAGGTCCATTGGAAGCTGACGTGGCTAAGAAGATGGAAGAAGAAGTAAGAAAAGAGATGGAATCGTTTAAGGAAGATGTGGGGTAAATTAGTTAGGCTTAAGCTGGACGTAGTTCTAATCTAAATTCATGATCACTACTTACTCCTGCTGAAGTAATGTGATATCCCCTGCTTCCAAACCATTGTTGAGAATATTCAAACAAAGCAAAAGTATGAAACATAGTATCACCACCGAAAGTACCATCACTATGGAAAGGAACATCAATGACACGATCAAACGAACGTTCATCAAGTCTTAACTTTAACTCTTTGGCTTGATCTCCAAATTGCACTCTATCAGCTACTTCTTTCGCTCTTTCAAAGAAGTACAGTAAAGGATGTTGTTGTCCACCATTATCCCAAGGCACTAAGGGCATTCTAACTGTCATTTCAGCAGGATATTCTCTTCGTTCAATGACTGGTTCTGCTGGAGGTTGAGCGTAACCACATCTTCTGGCTAAACCTAGAAAAGTTGGCAGGTATTGTTCTGCAAAAGTAGGTTCTCTTGGTTTTGCTACAATTTCATTAAAATCAAAAATACGTTCTATTCCCATAAATTAGAATGGAAATGAGTAGTATTTAAAGTTTATGGATTTTGTTACTGTAAAATAGATAACAACGTTCTAATTAACCACTTCCCCTTTCAATTCAAAATTACTTACTCGAGATATTTTAACTTTAATCGTATCCCCCAACTTAAATTCTCCTTCCACCGTAATCGGTTTGTAAGCAAAATTCCTGCCAATCCATTGTTGATGTTCTAAAGATGTTTGTTTTAAATTAGTCACTAAATTTTCTTCATTTTTTTCTTCAATAATAACTTCCCCTTCCCATCCTAACCACCGTTCATTACACATCTTGGCGGTATTGGCATAAATATCACTAAGTACTTTCAATCTATGGGTAAGAACATCTTCAGGAAGTTTTCTTAATTTAAGCAACGGTGATTTAGAATTAGAAATGAAAGGATTAATAGTTACACTGTCTGGGGAAATCTTACGTAAAATGTTTTGAGTTTCCCAATGATCATCATCATTTTCACTAGGAATTCCAGAAAGAACTTCAGTAGCAATAGTCAAATCAGGTATAGCTATTTTTGCCTGATCAAAGAGATTAATTAATTCTTCAGCGTTTAAAGATAATTTTAATTCTTTTCTCAATTTATTGCTTCCAGTGTAAATGGGTAGGGAAAGATATTTGAACATTTTATCATCATTGAATAAGGGAAATAAGTGTGCTCTGATCTTTTGTAAATTTTCAGGACTTCCTGCATCTATTTTTAGTTTAAAATTCCCAGGAATAGCTGCCAACTCTTTTATTAAAGGGGGCAGACTAGTATTAATATCAAATCCATACGCAAAAGGATCATGAGAGGTAAGAACTATTTCTGTAACTCCCTCTTCAATCGCTTTTTTAACGACATTAACTATTTCTTCTTTGGAATACGAATTCTGTCTTCCGGAAAGATTCTTACAAAAACTGCAACCGGATTCACAGCCATAACTAATTGGAATTATTTCTAAATGAGGATATTTTCGTATCCTGGGAAGAACCAAAGTAGGAGCACTTTCTCCCTCAATTCCTTCAATAATATGATCAATATTGTTACTCAAAGTTTCCTCTACTACTTCTACTATACGATATATCTGGGGACTAATTACTAAAGAATATTTTTTGAATTTTTCAGGATGGGAGCCAGCGACACAACCAGCTATTACAATCAATTTATAAGGATACTTAGTCTTGAATTCTTGTAAGCGTTGTATGAAAGAAGCCTCAGAGGGCCCTTTAACCGCACAAATATTAAATATAATTAAATAGGCGTCTTCAATATCATCAACTGGAGTGAATTTAGCTTGTTGCAATAATCCAGCCATTCTTTCAGCATCAGCTAAACAATGTGTACACCCTAACGATTCGATGATAAACTTAGCCATTATATAATTCGGTATGGAACTACTTTAAATATATTTTGTAGCTGGAGAAGGGGTTGCGTTTTTGGCAATTATTCAGTTACAACCCTAATCTTTCCAAAATAATCTTAGCATCAAATTCTTCTAAATCTTTATACTCTTGACCCATACCTAAAAACATAATTGGTTTTTTAATCACGTAAGCGATAGAAAGTGGAGCTCCGCCTTTTTCATCTACATCCGCTTTGGTTAGAATAACCCCATCTAGATCAACCAACTCATTGAATTTTCTGGCTTGTTCAATACAATCATTTCCAGTAATACTTTCACCAACAAAAATGTTCAAATCAGGTTTAGTTACTCTAATGATTTTACTTAACTCACCCATTAAATTAGTATTGCTATGTAATCTTCCAGCAGTATCTATCAAAACAACATCGATACCATTCTTTTCTGCAAATCGAATAGCATCGAAAGCTACTGCAGCAGCATCAGAACCATAATCTTGCTTAATCATCTTCACACCTAATTTGGTAGCATGTTCTTCCAACTGTTGAATAGCAGCTGCTCTGAAAGTATCACAGGCAGCCAGAACTACAGAATGATTATTTTGTTGTAGGAAATATGTCAGTTTAGCAATGGAAGTGGTTTTCCCTGCCCCATTAATACCAAAAAAAGCAATGATGAAAGGTTTCTTTTCTTTCGCTTTGATTCTTTTTAATACATCAATTTTATCAAAAGTTAAAATGTCAGATAAAGTTCGTTTTAAAGTATCCTCAATCTTCTGAGGGACATCTCGAGGTAATGGTTTGTCAACCAATTCTATTTTCAAATCTTCTTTGATTCGTTCAATAACTTCGACTGAAACATTATTTTCCAGCAGGACTATTTCTAAATCCCAGAATAATTCTTCAAACTTTTCTGCTGATATTTTCTTAGTGGAAATGGTTTCTTTAACCCGGCTGAAAAAACCTTTCTTTTCTGGTTCTTCAACATTCTCCTGTTCTTCGATACTAGATTCTTCAAACCCTACTTCTTTAGGTTCATTTATATCTTTTGTTTTTTGAGAAACTTTTGTTACCTGTTCTTCTTTTGGAGTAATAGAACTGTATTTCTTTTCAATAATTTTCGGTTTTTTAGTTTCTTTTTCTGTAACTTCCTGTTTTTCTTCTTTTTTTATCTCTTCTTTCTTGCCAAAGATTCTAGAAAAAAAACCTTTCTTTTCAGGTTCTACGCTAGCCAATTTATCTAATTCAATAGCAGGAGTGAGTTTATATTCCCATCCTGGCTGCCAGGCTTTGTTCTTTCTCCAATCTTGAGCAAAAGCCTCTTCCCATGTTTTATGTTTGAGAATAACATCCAAAGCTAATTGGGGAGATTTATGAGCAACTATAGCAATATGCTTTCCAGAATAATTCGTTTTTAGGAATTGTAAAAAATCAACCATCCTTTTCTTTACATCTTCGCAACTTTCGCCATCTGGAAATTTTTTAGTGATGTTTTGTTCTAGTAATGGCTCCACTATTTCAGAAGATTTACCATTGTATTTTCCGTAATTACATTCTCTCAATCTCTCATCAATTATTACTTCATTGCCAAAAGTTAATTTCGATGAACGCTCCGCCCGTTTTAAATCGGAACAAAAGATAGCATCAAAATGTTTATTTTTTACCTTGTCTTTCAGCTCTTTGGATTGGTTTACTCCCAAATCTGAAAGGTCGACATCATTCCAACCAGAGGAAAGATTTTTTTCATTATCTTTAGTAGTTCCGTGAACAAAATAAGTTATTAGGACTTCATTGGCGGGAATTTTTTCATCATATATACTTTCTTTCTCATTATTTTCAAGCTCTTTTTCTATTTGCCGGAGTTTTTCATGGTCGGGCTCATATTTTTCCGTAGCCACATTAAATTTCAAAGGTAATTCGATTTCTTTGACTGTCTCTGTAAATAGAGATTTTGCTTTTTCTGCTTTCTTTTTTTCCGGATGCTCTTTTTCCGAAGATTTTTTCTCTTCAAATTTCTGTTCAACTTTCTTTTCTTCTTTTTTAGAAATCGGTTTAATTTTTTCTTCAATAATTTTCTCGGGAGCTTCTTTAGTAGATATTACTTCTTTCTCAACGATGACTTCTTCTACTTCCGCTTCTTTTTCGGCATTACGAGAAAACAAGGATAATGTTTCCTTTAATTTACTCTTCAGTTTGCTGAACATTCTCCTCTACATCCCGGAAAATAGTCATGGCATGTTGAGTTAACTCATGCATTATTTTTTCCGTATTAACCGTATTTTCGGTTATTTCTTCTTTTTGCTTTTCTAGCAGAGTTATTACTTCTGGTATGGTTCTTTCTACCGTAGTATCCGCGCCAACATTTACCACTAGCTTTTTATCAGTGATAGTGCCTTTGATAAATATGCCATTGGCAATGGGAGCCAGAATTTCTGAATTAGGTTCAACTAAAACCAAATCGTTCATAGCGCTGATAGTAGCATCAAGCTCTCCCCGCTGTTGATTTAGCATTTCGATGTGCTCAGAAACTTGTTCTATCTGCTTCTGAATATATTGAAATTCCTTATACTTTTCTTTCATTTGTTCTTCATTTAGGACCATGGGGTATCTATTCTGGGCTTATTTTATAAGGTTTTTGTTGGTAACTAAGTTAATACCCTATTAAAATAAATTAAGCCTAATTATTATAATATACCAGAGATTACCTATAGATTACACTTCCGAAAAAGATAAAAACCTCCTCTTGTCCCAGCTAATTATGGCTTCTCCTACCAAATTATTGTTAGTTTCCTGTTCTGATCGAGAAACACGCGATTTATCCCAGAGAATATTTGACATTCTTAGAGAAGATTATGGCATGGGAAGTCATGTGGAATTGCTTCAAAGCAGACGCGTAAGCGAAGTAGACCCCGAAGTGGCCAAAGGCTTTCGTAGTCCTTTAGTTGCTGACTTTTTTGTTGATGGGGAAGTTCAGATTGATGTAGGCATGAATGAGTTAAAAGACACCATTCGTGGCAAGCATGTAGCTTTAGTAGAACATTTACTCACTCCAGTAAGAAGAATGTTTGAAGATAGTAGTGATTATACACAAATGGTTTCAGTAAACGACCACTTAAAAACAGTCCATGGAATGTTAGATGTATTTAGAAACGTGGATACTTTACAAAGAACTTTGGTTGCGCCGTATTTGACTTATGTCAGATCACACAGTATTGAAAAATATCTCAAAAGAGGTCTGGCTCAATATGATTCTTTAAAAGAATTATTAGAAGATTTCCAGAGAAAGGGATTTAATGCTCTAGTAGCCATTGATTTACATAGCATGAAAGCATCTACCAAAGCCGAGGACTTACAAATGGATGTTCACATGGCCAATCCCTTTCAATCTGGAAGGGCCATTAATGTGTACAAGTTAGGATTAAGTGGAGAGAAAGCAGCTAGAGTATTAACCAGATTACGCCCTTTCCAAGAAAGGTTTGCTCAATTAAAGAAAGACAATCCTGATCATTTATATGTTATTTCAGTAGATGATGGTACGGAAACTAAAACTGAAAATTTCGTGGAAAGAGCTTTCCCAGAGCTGCCTCCGGAAGAAGTATATGCACGAATTGCTTATTTGGATAAAGAAAGAATAAATTACAGAGATACTAAAACAAGTTTTAAAGCATTTAGTCGAATAAATGAAGGTAATATAGATTCACATGGTACATTCATTATCATCGATGATATGTACGCCAGTTCAGATACAGCTAATAAAGCTGCCAGAATTTTCAAAGAGCACGGAGCAAGAAGAGTAGAAGTTTGGACTAGCCATCCGGTAACCATGCCAATGCAACATGGAAAAGCCAATGATCGAAATTATATTGATAAAGTAGTTTGTTTGAATACAGTACCCCAGCATCCTAATTTACAAATAGAATGTATTCCTGCTAGTGCCGATCTTCTGGCTGCAGGATTGTATAAAGCTCATCAGAAATTGGTAGCTTCGAGATAAACTAACTTCTATTTTTGGAGTAACAATCTACTATTACACTTTTTTAGAATATTGATATTCAAACACAAGCTTTAAAATAGAATCGGTCTTTTTCTCTATTTATGGTCAAATCTATTGAAGGCAAACGCATGGAGTACTATGAGGCAATTATACAGCTTCGAGATATTGAACAAGAAGTGTATGATTTTTCTATTGAACAAATCGAAAAAGGTAAGATTCACATTGCTAAGGTAGAAGATGTTAAAGGAGGCGTGGACATTTATCTTGCCGATAGAGATTTTGCCAAAACACTAGGGAAAAAATTACAATTAAAGTTCGGAGGAAAATTACTTCTGAGCGCTTCATTATACGGAATAAAAGATGGTCGGGAGATTTTCAGAGTGACCATCCTCTTTAGGGAAGTCACTTTTGTCAAAGGAGACAGAGTAGATTATAAGGGGGATGAATGCATAGTTAAGACCGTGGCAAAGGAAATAGTGTTACAACATATTAAAAGCGGAAAAATAGTACACGTCAAGTACAAAGAAATGGAAAAGATAAAACTAATGGAAGAGTAAATGAAAAGTAAAAATTACTTTCTTAAAATATTCTACTCGAGTTGTTTCAGCACTTTTATAAAAGAATAGGAGTGATGCTATTACTATGTTAAGTTATGATGATAATGTGTTCTTAATGCTAGGGGGAAAGGAAAAATATTTAGAATCTATTGCCCAATTAGTAGAATTTGCCGCAATTAGAGAGCAAGATTCTGTCTTAGAAATGTGCTGTGGGACTGGACTCTCCACCCAAACCATTTTGACCAAAACAAAAAAAGTGGTGGCAGTGGAACTGAATAGGGAGCGAATGGATATTGCTCGTGAACGTCTGCCTTCCTCAGTCCCGTTGCTGATGAAAAATGCACTAGATTTAGATCATAATGATGGCATATATGATGTGATTATATGTATCAATGGGTTTCATTATTTTGAACAGAGTGAACAATTCTATGCGCTGGCTCATCGCATGCTTTGTAAGAACGGTCGTCTGATATTTAACGTCAAATTGCATGATCACAATGGTATCCGACCAATGCATACCTATATGCCAAGTGTGGTTTATAATAGTATAATAGATGTACAACGATTAGATCCTGATAGAAAGGCTATGGATACTGCCTTCATTGATTCGCCTCAGACCGAGAATACATTTTCTGTACCACCTTTATTTTGTATGCAGCGTTCAAAGACTTATGCTTTGTATTATGATTCAAAATCCATGCCATCCTATATAGAGTATTTACGTCATGTTGCTGTCGATTTAACCGGTAACGAACTTTTCCTAGAAGGTTGGAGCGGCCATCCAACGAGTCTGGCTTATCATACGTACGATTCATTTACTAGGCGTATTCACCATTATATATCTCAAGAAGTTTCGGAAGAAAAAAGGTTAATTAAAGCAGAATTGTTTGTAGAGGCGATAAAACGTAGCAAGACCTGAAAAATACCTAATTTATGTTCAAACGCAAATGTTTAGGACCGGTGGAAACCTATTTTAACAAATCAATTTCTTTTTCTCATCAACCTTCTCAATTCCGGCATCTTTTTGAGCATAGCTTTCTCACCGATTTTCACAAAATTATGAGAATGATCAAAATCACTCCATTGTAATTTGCCAAAAGAAGGAGTTATTTTAATATCTACATCGGCATATTTCATTCTTTCTACAGCCAAATTGCTAATTAAACTAGTGATAGAACCGTACATCACTTTGGTAATTTCAGGCATTTCTCTTCCCGCCATTATTTTAAGTATACGGGTAGGATATAACAATCTATCAAAAATCCAGCGGATTAAACGTAGTAAAAATTCAGGTAAATAATCAGGAATAATTATTTTTTTCATCCTAGCTAATTCATCACCGATAAATTTTTCTCTTAATTCTACCAAGAATCCTTCATCTTTAGCTTCGTACCCTTTTATAACGGACTGTTTAGAAAATAAATCAACTGCAATGACAATATCCGCCCCCATTTCTCGAACTACATCAAAAGGAGTAGGATTAGAAATGCCCCCATCAACATAGATATTGCGTCCAATTTTAACCGGAGCAAATAAACCAGGAACAGATAAAGAAGCACGTACGGCTTTAGCCACATCACCACGATTAAATAAAACTTGGTGATGATTAGACAAATTGTATGCCACGGCTTTAAATGGAATGTCTAAATTTTTAAATTTTTTATTAAATACAGAAGTTCGAATCATATTTTCTACTTTTCTTCCTTGAACTAAACCCGCTTTAGGCAGAGTGAAATCAATAATATTTTTCCAATCGGTTGTTTTGGCTATCTCTTCTATTTCTTCCGGAGAATGACCCGCAGCATACATGGCACCTATAACTGCCCCCATAGATGTTCCTGCAATATAATCAGGATGTATCCCCTGCTTATGTAATATTTTAAGAACACCAATGTGACATAAGCCTCTAGCGCTGCCGCCTCCTAACGCCAAACCTATCTTTTTCCTCTTTTTCATTAGACTTTAACACCAACTACGTCTCTTAATTTAACTCAACTTTACTTTCCTTATTTTCTGTTTTCTTTGTATTCTCTAATAATGGTATCTATTACATCTTCTCTATTTATCTTCTTTTCGATTAACTCGGCTTTAATCAAAGCAAAATGTTCATTTTCTTCAATTAAATCCTCTGAAGAGATGAGAGCAGTAGCAAACCTAAATCTAATCACTTTCCCTGGTTTTTTATAAGTCAGGATAATTATTCCTTTGTCCATCAATTCTTTCAAAATTTGTTCGGAGTAAATGTCCGGATTTTCGACCAAGATTATATCTTTATCTGCAATACTCAAAACAGGATTTATTTCAAAGAACTCTTTTTGTCCCAGGGTGGGAAGTTTCTTTACCAATTGATATTGTGGAATTACTCCCATAAATTGGAATAAAGATTTTACTTTTTTGCGTAGAGCATGAGCATTTTTTTGTTGCTTTTGAATTTCCTGCGTTTGATATTTCATACGTTCTTCTTTAAATTTAAATAATATATCGATTTTCTGATTAAAAGAAGCGGATCTTTTCTGTAGACTTCTATTTTGACTGCGAAGCATTTGAAGTTGTTGTTTTAATTCCTCAATGTTTTTGTCTAGAAAAGTATTCTTCTCTTTGAAATAGCTTAATTTTTCAAATAAGTGCAGAAAATCTTTTTTGGTTATTTTATTATCACCTACTACTTGCCCCACTATTTTATGCTCAGAAGCCGGTTTAGTAAGAATATCATATATTTTAGTGAAATGCATATCAGTTTGTAAAGATAAAAGTAAAAATTCATTTTCTTTCCCCACTATTTTAGTGTTAACACCGTTATTTTTCTCCTGCAAGAAACGTTGTACTTTTTGCAGTTTAGGAAGATATTTTTTATAAGCATACAAAGCAGCGGCTAAAGAATCTGCTTGATGATCATTGTCATAAAAACCTTTAAGATCAAATTGGAAGATGATATTACGTTTTTCTTCTTTGGTTAAATCTGAATCTGGAACAACTACTTCTGCCCCTAATTTTCTGGCCACTTCATCAACAAATGAGGGTAATCTAGCTTTATCCGTACCAATGATAACTGGTTTGCAAACGGCTATTATTTCTTTAATCATATCTGATAAAGTGAGTTCTTTTCCAGAATTAGTTTGGATGATTTCGCCATCTAGAGATAGAACACAATAGGCAGAAGTTATTCCCGGATCGATGCCGATGATTGCTGGTTTCAATATGAGCTTATAGAGGTGGCTTATATTAAAAAATTTATGGGTTCGAAAGTGCTATTTCAAGTCATAAGATTATCTTTAACAACCTTTATAAAAACTAACAATATTTTCACATACAGAGGAGGTTGAAATTATGGTTCTAATCTTAAATGAAACGAGTTTTGAAACAGAGATAACTCAAGATGCACCAATTATAGTAGATTTCTGGGCATCCTGGTGCGGCCCTTGTAAGATGTTAGGTCCAATATTCGATGAATTAAGTAAAGAATATACTGGAAAATTACGCTTTGCTAAACTATCGACTGAAGATTATCCCGATATCGCTTCCATGCACGGAATCACTGGAATACCTTGTTTAATCATGTATAAGAAAGGAAAAGAAGTTGATCGTATTATTGGCTTTGCTCCTAAACCATTATTGAAACAGAAGATTGATCAATTATTGGCGAGAGCGGGGAGATAGTAGTTAATTTCAATTTTAACTATTAATTGGAAGCCCAGATTTAAACAGCGATTCCCCATTTCTTTAATTCTTTTTTTAATTGAGCCGTAGTTTGAAAAAGAACCGTTTTCATCCCTAATTCCTTTGCGGGTGCTAGATTTTTCTCAACATCATCAATATAAATAATATCCTTCGGATTTATATCAAATTTCTCCAAAAACTGTTGATATATTTCTGTATCTGGCTTCCAGGCATGTGCTTCAAATGAAAATAACCCAAAATCAAATAAAATGATGAAATTATACTTTTTATTTAAATATTCAGTTCTATCTTTTGGACTATTGGATAAAAAAGCAATTTTAACTTTTTTCTTTCGAAGTTCTTTCAATAATGTAACTGATTCTTCATGGGGATAATACGATTCAAAAAATATTTTCTTAATACGATTTATTTTTAAATTATCATCTATTTTAAAATATTCTTTTGCTTTCTTCCAGAACTCTTCCGATTCAATTAATCCTGTTCTGTATTCCTGCGCAAAAGATCCATTCAATACAAAGTTGATAGTTTTTGGATTTAACTTAAATTCTTTACTAATTTTGTTAACAGCTACCGTTAATCCTTCATTAAAAAATACCCCGCTTAAATCAAACACTAAGATCATATAATTGAATAGGTTCCTTCTATTAATAAAATTTACCAAAAGTTATCACTGATGAAGCAAATATTCTATTCAATACAATTCATGCTAAGTTTTTTAAACCCTAACTTCTTTCCACCACTATGCTCAAAATAGCCCAAGGCGCAGAAGCCATCGTGTACCAAGATAATAATACTATTATCAAAGAACGTTTCAGCAAGAAATACCGTTTACCTCAACTGGATGATTCTTTACGCCAATTCAGAACCAGAAGAGAGGCAAAAATCTTACAAAAACTGGAAGATCTTAATTTCCCCTCACCTCATTTACAAGAATTTTCGGATAAACGTATGTCCATTGTCATGGATTTCATACCGGGAGAAAAATTACGAGATGTTTTAGATCGAGGAGTAGAATTTAGAGGCATCGCTCAAGAGATGGGTCAAAGAGTGGGCATGTTGCATCAACATAATATTGTTCACGGAGATTTAACTTCTTCCAATATGATTATGGAAGAAAAAACTGGAAAATTGAAAATTATTGATTATGGTCTATCTTCTTTTTCAGATAAAGTAGAAGATAAAGCAGTGGATTTATTCTTATTAGAAAGGGCTTTGGAAAGCAAGCATTACCAACTTTATCCAGAAATATTTGAAAGAGTATTGCAGGGATATAAAGCAGCATATCCTGATGCAGCAAAAATTCTCGAGCGATTTGAACAGGTTAAACAAAGAGGAAGGAATAAGAAGAAAGAGTAATATTTTCTAAGAGAGTAATGTTTAATTATTCCGGGTAGTTACGATCTCTTCATTTTCACTAAATTCTAAAGTGTTTTCTAGAATTCGGATCACCTATCCCTTCAAACATCCAATTACCTCGAATATGATCTAATCTAAATAATCCTGCTTCCGCACCGGGAATTTCAAGCCTATGCCCGACAATCCGATTATCCTTTTTACAGAATTCTATATTTGCCCCATACTGGCTTGGACCACATTTAAAATACATTTCGAAATGATTGGTTTGTTTAGGATCAGCAGATGCTATTTTTATAACTTCATCAACAACAGAGGGATTACCAAGACGTTCCCGGTGATAATACCGCCACTCTCTACCTCTCCGAACATTAATACGTAAAGGGTGGGGATGATCCAAAAAATAATCTATTAATTCTCCATATGTTCCAGCAGAAAGAGGATTTAAAACTTTAAGGTAAGTAGGATCATTCAAATATCGGCCTTTGGGCATAACATGTCCCCAACTTTTTTCCATAGCTTCAAAATCATGTAGTGCAATCCTCTCTAATCTAAAATCTTTGGTCCATAATCTGGTCATAAATATCATTTAAAGAGAGTATTATTTAAATATTTTCACAACAATTTGTCAAACCCACTTCGTGGCAATCGTTCCCGGACCTCTTCTACCCCAGATAGGTCCATCATCATACATCAATCCAGCTGCGCTCATATTATCCCTAACCATACGTGCACAAGAAAATGTTGCCAGAATGGCTGAATTCTTCATCACTCGATACATCTGTTCAAAGAATGGTACTTGCCACATTTCTGGTGCGGTCTTAGGTGAAAATGGATCGAAAAATATAGCATCGAAGTAATCTGCAGGCAACTCTTTTACTGTTTCTCGAGCATCGCCTAGAATAACTTTAACTTTTACCATGCCTTCTTGAAACTCAAGCGAACTCATAGTCAATTTTTTGTAATGGATAAAAAATGGTATTTCGGGATTGACTTCCTGAATTTTGGAAATTATTTCCAGATCATATTCTAACCCTACTACTTCAATTTCACAATTAGGATTTTCTGCCAGAGCTTCAGAAATAGCTTTAGAAGAATTATATCCCATTCCGAAACAGACGTCTAAAATACATAATTTGCCATTCTTCTTGGCTAGTTCTCTTATCTTACAGGGGATGATATATTTCACTTGCACTTCTTCAACCGCACCTTTGATGGAATGATAACACTCACCTACCTGCTCATTAAGAAAAGTTTCACTCTTATCTGCAGTCATAAATTTTTGGAGGATATTGAGAGACATAATAGGATTGTTATCAAGTTTGTTTTAAATAATTTTCTGAGAATAATCTTAATTTTTGACATAGATTTCCGGCTTAAGAATACCAATAAAAGGAATATCACGATAATGTTCCTCAAAATCCAATCCATATCCCACCACAAAATGATCTTCTACTTCAAAACCAAGATAATCGATGGGAGTATCAACTCTTCTCTTACTTGGTTTACTTAAAAGACTGCACAAACGAATAGATTTTGGATGCCTCTTCAAAACTTCTTCTTTCAGATGTTTAATAGTTAAACCCCTATCAACGATATCTTCAACAATGAGAACCTCACTTCCCTCATATTGAATGTCCGGACTTAGACCTAAAATTCTATCTGGTACCTCTTTTGGTCTATCGGGATGAGGATACATACTCATAATGACCATATCTGGAACTAAATCAACTGTAACATTACCATAAGTAGCTACATCATAACGATTGATTTCTCTTCTTAAATCTCGGGAGAAATTATCCGCCCCTTTCATGACAGTAAGAACGATTAAAGTTTTGCCATGATAATCTTCAGCAATTTGTCGAGCTAAAGAACGTACTCTTTCCTGCAGAACTTCTTCAGTGAATAAAATTTGAGTGAAATCATCTAAACTTACCATTGAAAAGCAAGAGATGAGTTATTTAAATGCTTTTCTGTGATGGAGAGATATGAAGAGCATCACTTTTAATTAGAAATTGAAAAAAAGAAAAAAAAGAATAATATTTCTATCCAAATATACCCGTAAACCACTGTATTATCTTCTGAATCAAACCAGAGCTCATACATTTTCCATCAACACAGACATTTGTTGAGCATTCAAAATTGTTATCACAAGCTAATTCTTCTGATAACTGCTCAGTAAACGCTCCAGAATCAGAACAAAATCTTCCTTCTTTCCTATAACCAAAAGGATAACATTTTCCATCTAAAGGACAAGAGTCTTTACAAATTAAAGTATATTCATTCTTTTTAGAGGTAGTATCTTCCTTTTGTTTTCTCTCTTCGTTATCAATAGAGGGATCAAAAATTACTCCTCCTTTCTCAAATTCAAGATAACATTCTTCCGATACACTAAAAGAATTTACTCCGCACTTACTTTTGTCTTCATAACATTTATCTTTGCAAAAATCTTTAGCATATTTTTGCCAGGTTTCAGAAGATTTACAAGATGTGTCGTCTTCTGGTTTTTGCTCTTCTTTATTGTAGCACTGCCAATAGGCGTACCTAAACCCTTTTCCACTTATAATTTCTGAAGTAACTTCTGTTTCTGAAACACATTTGACTTCAGCATAATCATTATTCCCATCTAGTACAGTGTAAGCATATCCGCCACAGGAACTTTTCCAGGTTTGTTTATGTCCTTTCTCACCGGAAACTTCAGCTACGCATGTTCCTTCTCCAGAACATCCAAACTTATTATCATCAGTATAACATTTTTGCATAGTTTTAGAATCGATAAAGATACATTTTACTTGTTCTTTGACAATAACTGATTCCAAGGGTGTTTTTGAAACACATTTGAATTCTGCATAATCATTATTTCCATCTATAATGGTATAAGCAAATCCTCCCTGACAAGCGGAAAACTCACCTTGGCAAACAACTCCATCGATGTAAGCATATCCACTACAAGAACTTTTCCAAATCTGCTTAGATCCTTTTTCACCAGAAACTTCAACTACACATGTTCCTTCTCCAGAACATCCAAACTTATTATCATCAGTATAACATTTCTGTACTCCATTAGAATTATCAAAAATACATTTTACTTGTTCTTTAACTATAACTGATTCTAATGGTGCTGCTGAAACGCATTTAAATTCAGCATAATCGTTATTTCCATCAATCTGAGTGTAAGCATATCCGCCACAGGAACTTTTCCAGGTTTGCTTATATCCTTTTTCACCATAAACATCGGCTACGCATGTTCCCGTTCCAGAACATCCAAACTTACCATCATCAGTAGAACATTTTTGTATTCCATTAGAATTACCAAAAATACACTTTACTTGTTCTTTGATATATCCTACACTATTTCCAGTAGGCGTGGTAGGTATGGGAGATGTTGTCGGAGCGGAAGTTGCAGGAGGAATTGTAGGTGATGCGGGAATAGGAGAAGCGGTCGGCGTAGCAGGAGTAGGAGAGGTAGGGGTAGTAGTAACGGGTGTAGGGATAGGAGTAATTGTTGGTGTAGGTGTTGGAGAAGCAACAGGAGTAGTAGGTACAGGAACAGTAGTAACTGGATCACATTTAAATGTTACATAATCCTGAACACCATCAATAAGAGCAGAAGCAGTTCCGCCACATGCAGTCATTTCAATTTGAGATCCTGATACGCTGGTTATAGTCATAGTACAAGATTCAGTTCCGGTACAAGACTTATCCGTATTAGAAGCATAACAAGTCTGGGTTGAGGTAGAACCAGTAAATCTACAGGTTACTTGTTCATCTAAATTAGTAGGAGCAGCAGGTATGGTATCTTCTTCTTGAATCCCTATAACATTAGCATGAGCAATTGAAATACTTAATAATAACACCAAGAATAATACCATTATTTTTTTCATCATTGATTCACCTCTAGATAGATATTTTAGTATGAACTCATAAATATATATAAGTATATTAATATATCGAAGGTATGTACGTATTAAGTCCTGAAGAGAAGTGCTTGCCTGGCCGTTTAGGGTGGCGAAAATATTCATGTGAATTGGAATTCCATTTAATGTTGAGCTTAATATTTTCGCAGATGAACTTAATTCTAAAGAAGATATTAACACCCTAAACCTCTTGGCCGGGCAAGCACTTCGGTAGTAGACTTAATACGTACGTGGTAGTAGGGAAAATTATAATAAAATATAACCAACCATGGTCTAAAAGTATAAACCCCTTAATCCAGCATAAAAGCTTAAAAAGAACCTATAGTTTTGAGTATATATGAACTTTGAAAAAATCCCCCCCATTCCAGGAAGAAAAGAACTTTTAGATATTGCCTTTCGTAAAGCCAGAGAAAAGGCATCACAAAAAGAGCTTAAAGGAACTTGGATCCAGATTGCTCAGCAAAAAGAAAGTATGAAAATAGATATAGTAAAAGATACCATCGTTAGTAAGCTGGATAATATCATTAGAACTTTTCCCAGTTTTGGTCAACTTCCATTTTTTTACAATGAACTTATTATGCACACTTTAGATTATGCTACCTTGAAAAAATCCATGGGAGCCATAAATTGGGCCATCCAAAAAATACGCGCTTTCCAGCAATTATACGTCAAAAAGATTAGAAGAGAACAAAATAAGTCCCGAGTTGAGGGACTGGTACGAGAATTTTATGGCAGATTATCTTCAATCTTAAAACAAATCGATCCGCAATTGAAATATTTAGAAGCATCCAGAAAAATGATGCGTACTTTTCCCGATATCAAAGATATGTTTACGGTGTGCATATATGGTTTCCCCAATGTAGGAAAAACTACTTTTTTAAATAAACTTGCCGGAACTAATGCTAAAGTTGCTGCGTATGCTTTTACTACTACTAGTATCAATTCCGGATTCATTAAAATTGGTGAAAATAACATCCAAATATTAGATGTACCTGGAACTTTAGCCCGAGAAGAAAAACTTAATTCCATTGAGATGCAAGCAGAGATAGTATTGAAAAATTTAGCCAAGGTGGTCATATTTATATTTGACCTGAGCGGCTATTCGGGGTATTCTATTAAGAAACAAGAACAATTATACAAAAAAATAGTAAATAACAGTAATCATCCAGTTTTGGTGTATTTAAGTAAAGTGGATATCACTGAACCAGAAGATATTGAAGAATTTAAACATAAACATTTCTCCGTTGAAGAAATCAAAGAAAGGATAGATCTAATGGCAACTCGATATGAAGAAGAACGTAGGAAAATAGAAGAAAGTCAGAAGAGTGAAGAAAGTAAAGAAGAACCGCTTCCCGCCATTGATGATGATGGTGACGAAGATTCTGAGCAGTAAACTACTTTAATTTTGTTATCATGAAAATAGCTTTCAATTGTTGGTAGGGGATAGTTTCATAGTTGTGAAACTTCACAATTTCACATATAGAAAGGTTTAAAAAGAAAAAGAGTATCTTAACCATTAAATCCATGGAAAAAGAGGAGATCATATCTAGAGCACTGTC
>Ga0209541_10000647_pt1 | contig 68969 bp, 62 predicted proteins | sample RifCSPlowO2_01_FD_184027 | JGI IMG/M metagenome (GOLD analysis project Ga0209541, IMG submission 184027) | Groundwater microbial communities from Rifle, Colorado - Rifle CSP2_plank lowO2_0.1 (SPAdes) (version 2) | ecosystem: Environmental > Aquatic > Deep subsurface > Groundwater | place...
AGTGACAAAGGGGCACTTTTTTCTTACTCTGCTAATTGGGAATCAGCCGGAAGATGGGGGATAGAAATATTAACCAATAAACATAAGTTTATCCTGCGCCCTTTGGAAGAGCTGCAAGTCCAGGAAGTTGGTTCTTTAGAGATAAAAAAAATGGAGATTGATGGTTGTTTAGATAAACAGTTTAAGCCCGGGCTTTATCAAGAGATTAAGAGTTTTCTCTCCGGTGACAAAAGAGGAGACAAAAGCCAATTATGCACTATTTCTGAACAAGCTGAGAATGTTCTTATCTATAATAAGATGGCCGGATATGATTAAATCAAATAAGCAGAAATCTCCAAGATTCATCTTAGGAGATGAATGCTGGTGAGTGAGCGGGGAGATTTCGCGATATAGTAAAAGCACCAAATATTGGGATATAAATAATGTGCTTTTACTATTAGGAGAAGCATTATTTTTTGAGATAATGCTTCGAGTATATTTGATTTTAGAAAATCCGTTTCAGAAAAGCGGCGTAAATCCCCACCATTAGATGGAAATTTTGATAAATTTCCAGCTTGCTGAAAATGGTCGCATTTTCATCATATGGTTGGGGATAGCCGCTTTTCAGGATTTTCTTTAAATATCGATTAACTTTGGTTAGTAATCTTTCTTATATCCTCATTTTCTCTAGAATTACTTTTACTGCTCTTTCATGCGCTTTTCCATCAACTTTACCACATTTTTCTTCAAGAAAATGCTTTATTTTTAAATCCTTATCCGGATCTGGTTTTAGGACATCCTCAACTGCTTTTTTTAGATTCTCGTCATAATTAAGGTTAATAGTAATCTTTTTGTTTTCAGCCCAGCCCGTGATTAATTTATTGCCAAAAATATCGATATTTAAGACTGGCTTGTTGATTAGCAAAGCTTCGATACAGGCAGCTGAACCAAAATTCACAAAAACATCGCTTTTACTGATTAGGGAATAGAATTCTTCTCGAGTAATTTCACCAGGGTAGATTTGGTAATTCTTTTCAGAAAAATTTAACTTTTTTAGAATTTCTTTGTATTTTTGAATCGATTTATCATAGGGGGTCTCCCGAGGATGAAGTTTTATTATAAGTTTAACCCGGGGAATTTCGATTAAACTTTTAAAAATTGCACCAATCCTTATGAAATAATCTTTTGAGCTAATAATGTTGCTCTGCACTGAAGCGGTTGTAGCCACCATTATTACCATCTCTTTTTCTTTCTTTATATTCCTGTAAGAGACAATAGGATCAAATATTACTGGACCTACTATAATAATCTGTTCTTTTTTCCAACCCACGTTAATCAGAGCGTTTTTTACAGATTTACTAAAGACGAGTTTGTAGATATCATCAGATCCGTCTGGTGGAACTACCCCTTCCCCAATTCCATGCTGAATCCTAAATATGGGGCATTGAGTATTCCTAGCAGCAGCAATAGCGCATTTGTCAAACAAACTGCTCTGGCCGGTAAGGACTATTGCACCTATTCTCTCTTCTTTAATAATTTTTTTGAACAGTTCATAGTACAAAACTAGCAGATACAGGAATTGTTTAGAGAATAGGACTTCGAAAGCATACTGTAAATATGGCCACAAAGAAAATCTTTCCCAGGTAAGCAGTTCTTTTTTAGTTCTTATGCTTAGATTTTTCCATTGATTAAAGATAAGAGCAGATAATTCTTTAGCTTTTTTATCACTATCCTGGTCAAAATAATTATAGAGGGAATTATAGTCCCGCAGCTTTTTATAATTTTTACTGGAAAGAGGGTCAGCAAAAAGAACCAATTCCCCTATCCAACCGTTTTCCCGGATTTTGCGGAGTACATTATGAATTCTAAATATCTCTCCATTCTGACAGATATGGTTAGTGTAAGTAAGGAAAAGAACTTTTTTCTTAGCTTTTTTTCGGTCTGAGGTGTCATTTTTTGGCCCATTTTTATCCCGTAAATATTTTATCTTCTTTTTTTCATTCCTAAAAATATATCTAGTCATCACTTTCGCTGCTAGGGAATACTTCATCTTTTCGATAATCGTTAATTTTCTTCTTTTTTCCATAGGTTTAAATGTATTTATTGGTGCAGGTAGAATCAGGAAAAATCTGTTGTAAAACCAGCTAAATGGAACCCCTTCTATTTGGAAGAGGTCATCAAAGCTTTTCCCATTAATTAGCTTTTGTTTCGGCCAGGTCCGGATGAATTCTTTAAATTCCATAGCTGGAAAAATAGTTCAGATCTTTAAAAAGGTAGTGATTTCTGGTTCAGGAAATGCTTCTATTATTTATCATACTTCGGCAATATTTATAAATAGTAATTTTCGGCTCCAAATTGGTGCATTTAGGATGGAAAAACTAAAAATAGTTATCTTTGGGCTGGGTTCTATAGGAAAAAGGCACGCCAGAATTATTCAAGATAATTTTAATCACGAAATTTATGCTTTTCGTTCCAGGAAAGATGGACCTAAAAATGAGTTTGGCTTTCCGGAAATTTACTCTTTTGAAGAGTTGGATCTTATTAAACCGGATCTAGCTTTGATAACTAACCCCACAGATTCGCATCTACGTTATGCACAAGAATGTGCTAAGAGGGGGATGCATCTTTTTATTGAAAAACCGCTTTCTAGCACTAACGATGGTTTGGATCAATTCTGTGATATTGTAAAGAAGAATAAAGTTAATGTTTATACTGCTTATTGCCTGCGGTTCCATCCCTTAATCCAGTGGTTGAAATCGTATCTACAATTACACCAACCTTTTCATATTACCATTAACGCCTCATCATATTTACCTCGATGGCGGAAAGGAGTTAACCATTTAGAACATTACAGCGCCTTCCGGGAAAGGGGTGGAGGTATAATCTTAGAATTATCTCATGAGATTGATTATCTTTATTATCTGCTGGGAGGCGTAAATAAAATACAGGTGAATTCAGGAAAATTAAGCGATGTTAGTATTGATGCCGAGGATTACGCTGATATTTTATTGGACTTTTCTGGAGTGCAGTGCAATCTTCATCTGAATTTTTTTAGCCGTTTGAACCGCCGAGAGATTATTCTGAATTTTAAAGAACAGACAGTTATTGCTGATTTAATTAAGAGTGAGATTATTATAATTAATTCAGCAGGTGAAGAAGAGAGAATTAAATTTGGTTTTGAGCGGGACGATATGTTTAAATCCCAGTTAGATTACTTTTTCAGAAACTTTAAAAATGGGCCTCCCCTGAATGGATTAGAGGAAGCTTTGCAGGTTTTTGCCATAATTATGAAGATTAAGGAAAAGATTGACTATGATTAAGGAAATTAAAACTAATGAAAATTCCCCTTTGATACTTTATCCCAGGGAGAAGTTAATAGAAAATGTTTTGTTGATTGAGGGTTGCAGCCGGGCCGGGAAATTCCTGATGGGAAATATCCTTTGCGGTTTTAATGAAGTTGAGCATTATCAATACCAAGAGTTGATTGAGGCTTTGCCTTATTTAATGCGGTTTGGTTTTATTGACAAAGAAGCGGGAAAAGCCTTAATCCAGTGCCTGATTGATGGTTCCGTATATAATTATCTGATGGGAAGAACTCTTAATTTCCGTTTGGTAGACAAATCCTGCATCTATAATGATCCCAGAGCGCATGAATATTTGCAGAGAACACTGCAGCAAAATAAAGAATACGCTTTAGGAAAAATTAAAGACGAAAAAACTTATTTTCCATTTATAACCCATGAATTATTGCCTAATTTACTATTTTTTTTCGAAATGTATCCCAGATTGAAAATTATTCATCTTGAACGTAACCCTGTAGATCTGGTCTATTCCTGGTACACAAAAGGCTGGGGAAAAAAATATGATTCAATTTCAATTATGTTTTCGGTTTTTATGCTCGGTGAGAAAGATCCGGTGCCCTGGTATGCCCATGATTGGAAAGAAGAATACAATTCCGCAGGGGAGATGGATCGGGTGATCAAATCGATCATTACTCTGATTAAACTGGATAAAGAGACATACGCTGAATTTACAGAGGAGCAGAAAAGAAAAATTTATTGCCTTAGCTATGAAAAATTATTAACAGAAACAGACCAGGAGATTGAAAAGCTAGGCCAGTTTATTGGTAAAGCAGTCTTACCGGAGATGCGTATGGTTAAAGCCAAAGAAATGCTTCCTGCCGCAGATCCAAGAGAGATGAGGGGGGAAAAGTTAAGAATTATTAAAGAGAAAGCAGGCGCCGATTTATTCTTTAAATTAATGGAGCTGGAGAAAGAATATGACCAAAAAGGCAGTTTGCTTAAGATGATTTAGCTGGCTGAGAATATACTCTTGGTTAAATCCAAGATTAAGCTGATGACAAAATTTAAAAAGAGAATATACTGGGTGAATAAAAATTGAATATCTTAGTGACTATCTGCGCCCGCGGCGGGTCGAAGGGCGTGAAAAACAAAAACATCCGGGAATTAGCAGGCAGGCCACTGATTGCTTATGCCATTGAGATTGCCAAAAAATGGGGCAAGGCAGATCAGATCGTCTGCTCTACCGATTCTCTGGTTATTGCAGAGATAGCTAAAAAGTACGGAGCAGAAGTCCCTTTCTTAAGACCAGCAGAATTAGCTACAGATCATGCCGGGAAATTAGAAGTAATCCGTCATGCTTTAATCGAAAGTGAAAAGATTTATAATACTACTTTTGAGGTTATCTTTGATCTGGATGTCACCAACCCCTTTCGCAGTGTTGATGATCTTAATTGTTGTTTAGATCTGTTTAGAGAGAAAAGTCCAGAGACAATTACTTCCGTGGTTCTTGCCAAAAGAAGCCCTTACTTTAATCTGGTAGAACTGAAAGAAGATGGTTTTGCTCAGCTCTCTAAGACTTTAGGCAAGGAGGTGCTGCGAAGGCAGGATGCACCCCCGGTTTATGAAGAAAATTCGGCGATTAAAGTTTTTTCCCGGGATTTTTTGCTGGATAAAAGCAGAAAAACCAACCTTTCCAGCCAAAAAGCAGCTATTTATGTCATGAAAAAAGATTTTGCCGTGGATATTGATACTGAATTTGATTTTAAATACATTGAACTTTTATTTAAAGAGGGAGTTATGGATTTTGATCAATTCAGGTCTTAGTCGGTAATAATTTAACCAGTAATAATTTAATCGATAATCATTTAATCGGTAATTGGAAAGATCAGGGCGAGGTAAAAAATGGGTTCATTAAACACAAAATTTGATTTAACTGGAAAAGTAGCGATAATCACCGGAGGATCAGGCAATCTGGGTATTGCTCATGCCGAGGCCTTAGCTGAGTTTGGCTGCAATATTATTTTAACTGATATTCTGGTTGAAAAAGCAGAAGAAAAAGCTAAATTTATCGCTGAAAAATATAAAGTTAAAGCCAAAGGGTTGAAGATGGACCTTTTCAGCAAGAGTTCCATCTCCGAGGTCTTCCAGAACATTTTTGATGAATTCGGGCGGATTAATATACTGATTAATAATGCCCAGTTCTCTTGCCAAGGGGACACAGAACCTATAGAAACCTTCGACCAGGAAGTTTGGAATAAAACTATGGAAGTAAATGTTACCGGAACTTTTCTTTGCTGCCAGCAGGCAATAAAGTATATGGCTGAAAGAGGAGTAATCTTAAACATGGGTTCTATTATGGGAGTAATTGCCCCGGACCGGAGGATTTATGATGGTTCTGTTTACGAGGGAAAACAGATGAACAGCCCTCTGGTTTATACCACCAGCAAGGCGGCAATTATTGGCCTGACCAAATATTTGGCTGTTGATTTAGCTAAAAGAAAAATCAGGGTCAATTGCATCTCTCCTGCAGGATTCGAAAGCGGCCAGTCAGAATTATTTAAATCTAAATATCAGGATAAAATCCCCTTAGGCAGGATGGCTGATAAAGAGGAGCTGAAAGGAATAGTCTTGTATCTCTGTTCAGATGCTTCTTCTTTTGTTACCGGCCACAATTTTATTTTAGATGGAGGCATGTCTGTATGGTAAATTCTATGATTGGTTCTAAGGTAGACTCTATGCTAAATCCCCAAAATCTAGGAGACTCTGCTGAGGATAATAAGGTCATTTGGGAGGTCATTTATCAAAAGAGTGATTGGGGCAGGTATCCTTGTGAGGATTTAATTAGGTTTATTGCTAAAAATTATTATACAGTACCAGATAGAAGCAAAATTAAAATATTGGACCTGGGCTGTGGTACTGGGACAAACTTGTGGTATTTAGCTAGGGAAGGTTTTACTATTTTCGGGATAGAAGGTTCTAAGACTGCCGTGGAAAAGTGCAAATCACGGTTGAAAAATGAGTCTTTAAACGGAAGGGTAATCCAAGGCGACTTTACTGATCTTTCCGGATACGAAGATAATTTTTTTGATGCTATCATTGATATCAGTTCAGTTCAGCAAAATTCTTTGGATAAAATTAAAATGGTTATTTCTGAAATTCATTGTAAACTGAAGCCGGGAGGAAAGTTTTTCGGGAAGATGGTGGCTGACAGTCTGCAATTAAAAAAAGGGAATTATGGTTACACTCATTTTTTTACTGAAGAAGAAATTAAATCTTTATTTAATACTTTTTTATCTTTGAAAATCGGGTTTGTTGAGTTAAAACAGGATGATGTTTATAATAAGTCCTGGCTGGTGGAGGCCCAGAAATGATTTTGATTGGGAATAAAAAAATCGCTTTTGGGCAGCCCTGTTTTATCATTGCCGAGGCTGGGGTGAACCATGATGGAGAACTGGAAAAAGCTAAATGGCTGGTGGATCTGGCTAAAGAAGCTGGAGTTGATGCCGTAAAATTTCAGACCTGGAAGACTGAAAACCTAATTTTAAAAGATACAGCCAAGGCAGAATACCAACTGGAACAGACCGGAGAAGGTTCGCAATATGATATGATTAAAGCCCTGGAGCTGAATTATGGGCAGTTTAGAGAATTAAAAGAATATTGTGAACAGAAAGATATCTTATTTTTGTCTACGCCTGATGAAGAAGAAAGTGCAGAATTCTTGTACCAATTGGGAGTACCGGTAATTAAAGTTGGCTCCGGAGAACTGACTAATCTGCTCTATTTGAAACGTTTAGCCCGTTATCACAAGCCAATTATTCTTTCCACCGGGATGGGCACCTCCGAAGAGGTAATCAGGGCCAAAAAAATCATTTTTGGGGAAGGCAACCAAGAGCTGATTCTCCTTCATTGCACTACCGATTATCCTGCTGCTTTAAGTGATGTTAATCTATCAGCGATGGAAACCCTGCAAAAGGAAACCGGATGTTTAATTGGGTATTCTGATCATACTCTCGGAACTGATGTCCCTTTAGTTGCCTTATCTCTTGGTGCAGTTGTTATTGAAAAACATTTTACTTATGGTAAATCTGCAGCTGGTCCGGATCATTCCGCATCTTTATCTCCTGCAGAACTAAAAGAATTAGTCCAAAAAATAAGAGAATATGAGCGACTTTCTCCAGCAGAAAAAGGGAAGTGTATCCAGAAAATCCCAAAGTTAAGCCTTATTCTGGGCTCAAAAGAAAAGAAACCGGTCTTGCGGGAAAGTAAAAACAAGATAGTTGTGCGGAAATCATTCCTTGCCGGAAGATTCATTCCTGCGGGGACAGTCATTACCGAGGATTTACTAGCTCAGAAAAGAGCTGATGGAAAAGGAATCCCTGCAGAAGACTACCAAAAAATAATCGGGAAGAGAACAAGAATATCTCTTCAAAAAGATACAATTTTAGAGGCCCGTTTTTTAGAATGAAAAAGATTGTTTATGTAACTGGTTCACGTGCAGAATTTGGATTAATGCTTCCTACCCTGAAAGCAATCAGCAAAAGCCCGCGATTAAGCCTATTTGTAATTGTGACCGGCATGCACCTCTGGGGAGGGCAAGAAAGTCTTAATTTTATTAAGTCCACTGGATTGAACATTTTTAGGATTATTGAACCAAGACAGAATTTAGGCACCGACGCTTCCAGCCAACTGCTCTATGCAGCCCAGCTGTTGACAGAATTATCTGCTGTTTTTAAAGAGATTAACCCCCAGATGGTTCTGATTGAGGGAGATAGGTTTGAGCAATTAGCTGTGGCCATGGCAGCTGCTTCTTTTAATATTCCTATCGCCCACACTTCCGGAGGTCATGTAACTAAATCTATCGATGATTCTGTGCGCCATTCTATCACTAAATTTGCCAACTTGCATTTCCCTAATTCAGACCAGTGCGCAGGCAGAATTCTTAAAATGGGAGAGGAACCTTGGAGAATTCACTTGGTAGGAACACCCATTTGTAAAGATATTGCCAGCAAGGAGGAAACGGAAAAGAAATTAGGAGTGACTTTGTCTAAAGAGACGGTTTTGGTGTTGCAGCATCCAGTGAGCACTCAAGTTGAAGAAGCAGGAGAACAGATGGAAATAACTTTGAGTACGGTAAGCAATTTAAATTTGAATACGATTGTAATTTATCCTAATGGTGATCCCGGCTCGGATAAGATTATAAGAATAATCCAGAAGTATAAAGAGAGATACAACGAAAAGAACAATTTTAATGTCTTTAAAAATTTAGAGCCAAGTATTTATTTAGGGTTATTAAATAATGTCGGGCTATTGGTTGGAAATTCTAGTTCGGGGATTTGGGAAGCGCCTTTTTTCAAGCTTCCCGCGGTTAATCTGGGTATTAGAGAGAGTGGCAGGGATAGGGCTATAAACATAATTGATGTTGATCACAATCAAGAAGAAATCGAAAAAGCGATCAAAACAGCTTTATCTCTTCAATTTAGAGAAAAGTTAGAGAAGATGAATAATCCATATAAGTCGGAAAATGTGGAACAGAATATTGTTAACGTTTTAGAAAAAATAGAATTAAATGAGAAATTGCTCATTAAAAAAATGACTTACTAAAAATGGTTAAAGAAATCGGCAGCTACTTCAATCTTCCTTTTAATCTTTTTTTTAGTAAAAAGAAAATCTTTTTGTCTAAAGGGTTGTTTTTATCTACAGGAAGGGATTGTTTGGAATATATTATTCAAGATCTTAATTTAAGCTCAAAAGATACAGTCCTTCTGCCGGCATATCTCTGCCCATCGATACTGGCGCCTTTCCAGAAGAGGGGAATTAACCTTATTTTTTATCCGGTTAATTCCACGCTGGAAGTGGATTTGCCGGAATTTAACAGTCTGGTTAAGAATTGTTCATTGGCTTTAATTATTAATTATTTTGGCTTCTCACAACCAAAAAGAGAGGAAATAAGAAAGATCTGCAAGAAGCAAGGGGTTTTTTTAGTGGAGGATGATGTTCAATCTTTTCTAACTAAGAAGTGTTTTGTAGGAGATTATGTTTTTAATAGCCTGAGAAAAGCGCTTCCTCTCCCAGATGGGGCGCAGTTATTTACTTCAGAAAGAATAAACCATAAATCCAATATTATTTTCAATAATTCTTTCTATGGGCAAATTTATGTTGCTACGAATTTTCTTTCCGGGATTTTAAAGAATATTTACTCTTTTAAGTTCTTATGGAGAAAAATGTTTCTATTTTCTGAGAATGTACTTTTAGATAAATATTCTAAGCCGGCACCAGGTTCACTCATTTCCAGTTTTCTCTTAAATCGGATTAATTTTAATCAAATTATTGAACAAAGAAGAAATAATTATTCTTATCTTCTTTCTAAGATTAAAGATCTTTCGAGAATTAAAGCGATATATCCTTCTCTTCCAAACAATGTTTGTCCTTTGGGTCTGCCGATTCTCTCTAATCAGCGGGATAAGCTTAGGTCTTTTTTAATTGAAAACAAGATTTATCCTCCGATCCATTGGCTTTTACCTTCGGAAACAGCTGATTTCAAAGAAGCACAAAAGATTTCTAAAATGACTCTTACTCTTCCGATAGACCAAAGATATTCATTTAAAGATTTAGATAGGATCGTTAGTATACTTTATGAATTTGAGTTAGAAAATAAACCCAGCTTTAATACAGAAAATGAAAGTTAAAATTTTATCCACAAAGGACTACGCAGAATGGATAGAAATTTTAACTAAAGTAGAACACGATATCTATTTTATTCCTGAATATGCCCGCATTTATGAACTAAATTACGGATCAAAAATAGACGAAGCATTTTTCGGAAAATCTTTTTTGTTCTGTTACAAAGAAAATAATAATTTTGTGATTCTTCCATTTACCTTAAGAGAGATTAATACTCTTCTTTTTCTATCCGAAAGTTTATCTGCAGACAAAGAACAAAGATATTATGATCTTATTTCACCTTATGGGTATAATGGCCCGGCAATAAAATGCGATAATCATTCAGAAGTAAACCAATTGGTCAATAACTTTTTATCTGAATTTAATCAGTATTGTCTGGATAATAATATTGTTACCAGCTTTATTCGCTTTCACCCTTTATTAAACAACCAACAATATTTTCTTACTCAGCTGAATACTACCGAGAGGAATAAGACCGTTTATGTAGATTTGACCAAAACACAAGATCAGCTTTTTAATGAACTCAATAAAAAAACTCGAAATCTAATCAGAAAAGCTAAGAAAAATGGAGTATCTATCAGTATTTCTACTGATGAGCAAGATCTTAAGCAATTTACTAAATTATATCTAGAAACTATGCATCGGAACAAAGCTCAGGAAAAATATTTTTTCCCTTATGGCTATTATAAAAATACTTTTAAATTTTTATCTTCTCATGCCGTTTTGTTTATAGCAAAGCATCAAGGTAAGATTATTTCTGCTTCAGTCTTTTTAGGTTATAATCAATTTTTCCATTACCATTTTTCTGGTTCAGACTTTAACTCTCTTTCTTTAGCCCCTAATAATCTCCTCATTTGGGAAGCTATCCTTTGGAGTAAAAAAAACGGATATAAATGGTTACACTTAGGGGGGGGATTAAGAGAGAATGATTCTCTCTTTCATTTTAAATCAGGTTTTTCATCTTGTTTCAATAAATTTTATACTGCAAATATAATCCACAACCTTTATAATTATGAGATGTTGAATTCTCTTAAAGCAGAATTTGAAGCCAAAAGAGGGAAAAAGAGTACTTTTTCCGATTTTTTTCCAAAATATCGCGAAATACTTTAAAACCGGAATGGAAAATGGAATGGAAAATACCTTTATTTAGCACCTATTTTGATCAGGACGACCTTGATGCAGTCAACAAAGTGATCAAAAGAGGAACCTATTGGGCTACCGGCCCAGAGATAGAACAGCTGGAAAAAAAGACTGCCGAGTATATTGGTACGAAACATGCTTTAAGCTTTAATTCTGGCACTTCAGCTTTGCATTGTCTTTTATTAGCCTACAACCTAAAAGGAAGCGAAGTGATTGTTCCTTCTTTCTCTTTTATCGCTACTGCTAATGCCGTGGTCTTGGCCGGGGCAACTCCAATTTTTGCTGAATCTGAAGAGGAGACTTTTGGCCTCGATTTTGAGGATGTTAAAAAGAGAATAACTCCAAAGACTAAAGCGATTATTCCTCTACATTACGGCGGTTGCGTTTCCCGGGATATAAAAAAGATCCAAGAGCTCTGCTTTCAGAATAATCTGCTTTTATTAGATGATGCTGCTGAATCATTAGGAGCAGGCATAAATGGTGAAAAGGTGGGCTCTTTCAGTGATGCGTCCATGTTTAGTTTGTGCCAGAACAAGATTATTTCTGCAGGAGAGGGTGGTTTAGTAGTTACTAGTAATACTAAAGTGTATGAAAAGATGAAATTGTTGCGTTCTCATGGGCGGTTTGAAAAAGAGAATACCGATTATTTTTCTTCCATTGATGAACCGGATTATCTGGAATTGGGGTATAATTTTCGTCTGCCTACTATGTCTGCTGCTCTAGCTTTGTCTCAGTTGAATAAGATTAAAACTTTGATAGAATTGAGGCAGAAAAATGCAGCTTACTTTAACCAGTCTTTTAAAGATATTCCAGAGATAACCCGCCCGCTTCCGCCTTCCGGTTTTGACCATTTTTATCAGATGTACACCATTATTCTTCCTGATGAGACTATACGCAACCAACTCCAGCAATTTTTAATTACTAAAGGAATTCAGACCAGACCTTATTTCCATCCCATTCATCTCAAAACTTTTTACTCCCGAAATTATGGATATTCAGAAGGAAATTATCCCCGAACAGAGCAATTAGCTAAGAGGGTTTTAACTTTACCTATGTCTGCAACTCTTAATTTAGAACAGTTAGATTATATCTGCAGCTCAGTAAAATCATTTTTTGGCCGGGATTAAACCATGATTGATCTAAACTCGTTATTGATTAAGAAAAGCAGCACCATTAAAGAAGTGATGGGGTTGATTAATCGTTCTGGACTGGGCCTAGCTATTGTTACTGATGAGAATAATCTACTTTCAGGGGTGATTACTGATGGCGATATCCGAAGAGGTATCCTTAAGGGTATAGCTGTTACTGAACCAGTGGAATTAATGATGAATCCAAACCCAGTTTATGCAGAAAAAGATTATGCTCAGATTAATTTACTTCTTAATCAAAAAATAAAAGGAATACCAATTGTAGATTCAGAAAAAAAAGTAATCGACTTTGCCTTTTTTGATAACAAACTAATCCGTTTTTTATCTGATGCCGGCCAGGAGCAGAAATTTAAATCCATAGAAAGAGTTTTAGTGATCGGTGGCGGGGGTTATATCGGTTCTATCTTGGTTAGAAAACTGCTGGAGAAAGGATATAAAGTAAGAATCCTAGACCAGTTTATTTATGGGGAAGAATCGATTCAAGGATTGGAACATCCTTCTTTGGAAATCATCCGGGGAGATACCCGCCACATAGAAACTTTAACCCGCTGCCTGGATGATGTGGATGCAGTAGTTCACTTAGCAGAATTAGTCGGAGATCCAGCTTGCGCTCTAAACCCAATCCTAACTCAAGAAACTAATTATTTTGCCACTCTTCTCATTGCTTCTATCTGTAAGTATTATCAGATTAACCGTTTCATTTATCTTTCTTCCTGCAGTGTTTATGGTGATTCTGGGGAAGAGGGAAGATTAATTGAAGAATCTGCTTTGAATCCGATGTCTTTGTATGCTAAAATGAAGATCAGCTCGGAAAATACTTTAAGAGAACTAACCGACGATAATTTTATGCCCACTATTCTAAGATTAAGCACAGTCTATGGGCATTCGCACCGCCCCAGGTTTGATTTAGTAGTCAATACTCTTACTGCCAAAGCGCTAAAAGATGGGAAGATAACTATTTTTGGCGGGAATCAGTGGAGGCCTAATGTACATGTCGCAGATGTGGCTAAAGCAATAATTCTTGTTCTTGAAGCTTCTTTAGACAAGGTAGGAAAACAAATCTTTAATGTTGGCAGTGATGAGCAGAATTATACTATTTTAGAAATAGGTAAATTAATTAATGAAGAAGTTCCTTCCGCATCGCTGATTGTAGAAGATAAAGTTTCTGATAGAAGAAATTATCGAGTTTCTTTTAAAAAAATAAGAGAAACCCTTAATTTTAAGCCAGATAATTCTCTTAAAGATGGGATTAGAGAGATTATTGCGGCTTTAAACACCGGAAAAGTTGAGCATTACCAGCATCCTAAATATCATAATATCAAATTTTTAGAGGCGAATATCGGATCTAATTTATTTAATTAGGGTTCTTTAGGAAAATTCGCGGTGGAAATTTTAATCTAAGTTTCATTAAATTTATAAGCCCAACCTTTCTCTAATTAAATCAATGGATTCTTCCGATTCTGGCTCATCAAACGAGGATCTATCTTTAATCGAAAGGATAACTGATTTAAACAATAATGGGATTAAATTTGCCTGCGCTTCCCCGCCCGATTATGATTGCGCTTTTGCTTTGCATCAGGAAGCAGCAGGTTTAGCCCAGAGTAATCCAGAATTGAATCCCGATTATCTCGCTTTTTCTATTGCCAATATTGGCTATGCCCGAAGGCGAAGAGGAGATCCTCGTAAAGAGGTCAAAGGTTTATTAGAAGATACTTTGAATACAACCATCGCCTTTATGTCTCTTTGGGCCAATGCAGACGGTTCGCGCAGGGAGACCAAAGCAGGCAGGGCTCGTTTACTGGAAGAAATTGGTCTTGTGCGCAGATATTCTCCTGATCAGGGAGATCTTAGCGGAGATTTAAAAACTGCCTTGAATAATCTCGAAGATGCAGTTAAGTTATATGCTTCAGCTATCTCTCAACCGGAAGCAGAGATTATCTCTTTAGACAAGTTACAAAGCCGTAAGCTTCGTTGTATCGGGGTAGCTTCAACCATTGCGACAGAAATCAGTCGGGTTGTCCCAGAAGCAAAAATTATCCCTTACTTGGAAATGGCAGTGAGCTATGCTCAGGATGAACTTTCCGGCCGTCTTCAGGCTGGAGAACAAAGCGGGTTTAATTTAGCTAATGCTTATCATACTTTAGGAGTAGCCCAATCTGAACTGGCCGGTGAAAAGAAGGATTATTATGATTCAGCAAAGGAGAACTTTAGCCTAGCTAGGCAATTAAGCCAGGAAGCAGGAGATCCGATGACGGTTTCTGTGTTATCTTTCCGGGAAGCTTGGCTGGAGTATAAAAAAGATTATTCGGGTACAGAATCAATCAGGCCGCATCTTGCTTTAGTTTTAGAATATCAAAAAGATGAGAAAACCTATTGGAATTCGGCAGTCAGGAAGGCGATACAGCCGCAGATGCAGCTTTTAACCGCAGCTGTTGGCGGAGCAGAGCAAGCCGAGATAGAGGGTTGGTACAAATAATTTCTAATATTTTTTTTAGTCTATAACTCGGGTCACTTCATGGCATTTGAAATAATAAATATAAATAATGATAGTAGTGATCAACAGGTTAATCGTAAATAAAAGAGAATTATAGATCTCTTTTATTCCACAGATATTGTAGACCATCATAGCCAAGTTCCCAATAAACCAGCCCCAGATCATTGGCGCGCTTAAACCGGTTCGCACTCTTTTCTTCAAGAGGGTGTAAATCTCCGGCAGTCCAGAAGATAAGAGGACAATATTCCCGATAATCGCAAAGATATTGAAATATTCCATTTATATTAAACTCTTTAGTTTTTTTATTGTAACTTAAAGATCTTTATTTTTTTAAAATATAATCTCCTCCCACTACCCCTTTCCAGCTTTCTTCAATCATTTCATTGATATTCTCTTTTATCGTACTTTCAGTGTTAACTATTCTACCACCACAGAGAGTAGATAATCTCCTATATCTTTTTATCTGACTATCCAAGTATTCTTTACTTTTAACTCTTCTTTCTTTTTCTTCTTTATCTTCATTGCTGGGGTCAGAATAATCTCTGTTAGCTTTTTCTCTATTCATAATTCTGTTAGTATTCGCTTCTAAAACAAATAGGTGATCGGGTTTAGGAAATAATTTAATTAATAAATTAATTCCCCGACTCTTTTCTGCATAAAGATATTGGCCATAAAGGTCATAAAAATACCTATCAGTGACAATTATTTTACCTTTTCTCAATAGAGGGTAGATCTGGAAAAGATACCTTAGTGAATAATCTATATAATTATAACAAAACAATCCTTCTTGTAATAAGCTAAACCTATAATTTTGATCTATTTTAGAAGCTTCTTTGAATGTGTTTCTCTTCCGAAAAAGTTTAGTTGCTACTTTCGCCAAGGGTGAGAAAGGCACCCAGCCATAATAATACCCACTGATCTCTTTTCCTATAAGTTCTGTAAATGGCCGGTAAGTCTCAATCAATTTATTGGTTAAGGTAGTTTTTCCTGCACCATTCACCCCAATCAAAGCGATAAGTGTTCCTTTTCTTTGGGGGTTTAGTTTTAAGATTACTTTTCTCATTATTTTTTTAACCAGAGTTATGAAATCTTTAGGTTTGGATAATACTCTTCTTCCAAAGTGGAAGAAAACTTCTCTTTTCTTCAGATCTTTTCCACTTTTTATTTTCTTCAACAATCTGTAAAAGCTCTTTTCCCAGCAATTTCTCTGAAGCTGTGCCAGGATATAATCCCATTTTAAATTTTCTAGATTTAAGAGAGTATTAATTAATTCTCTTTCTTTGTCTTTAATCTTAAAATTCTCAAAAAGAATATGTCCCGTCTGAATCAAGAGCGAATCTTCTGGTGAGGGAACATTTATTCCCGGAGCGATTTCTTTTTGTCTTAAAAAGATTGGTTTCTTATCCAGAGCCTTAAGTCCATGCCAAGCTACTTCCCGGTGCAGATGTACTGCCAGAGGAAAATTGTCTTCAAATCGAACATACATTTTCTTAAATTGTTCAAATCTTTCCGAGAAATATAATTTAAATCTTTCTTGTTCCAATAGCTGAGCAGCTTTCAGATAATCCTGTTCTGTTTCAAAGAGAACATCTAAATTTTTATTCTTCCCTGCAAAGATATGTTCGCACTTAAATAAGTTGTAGGAAAGATTATTTTCTCTAAAAAGAGCGATAATCTTCATTATCTCTGGAGATGTAAGTTTAAATTGCGGAGTCATTTTGATGGTTAGTTATTAATTGGAAGAACTACTTATCTCTTATGTTTTTTTTTGGTCTGTGTTCGTTAATAATTCTTTATATATCTGCAAATATTCTTCAAACATTCTCTCCTGGTTAAATTCAACTTCAATTATCTCTCGAGCTTTTTTACCCAGCGTCTCTCTTAATTCATTTTGTTTTAGTTTATTAACTGCTTTAATAATTTCTTTAGGAGAGTAGGGTTTAATAATTAAAGCAGAATCTTTAACTATTTCTTGAAGATATGAAAAATTAGTAGTAATAATCGCTTTTCCGCAAGCCATTGCTTCCAATAATACTAAGGGGTTGGCCACTCCAGCCAGATGGCTGCGGTAAGGTAAGATAATAATATCCATTTGATTATACGCTTTAGTAAGGTCTGAAGTATAACCATATATCTTAAGCAAAGGATTAATCTTTTGTAAGTTATTAATCATTTTTGGGGTAGTGTCGGATAAGTAAGCGGAGCATTCATATCCCTCTGAAGATAATATCCTACTCGCTCGAACAAAATCAAGCAGGCCTTTATACGCACTGGGATGCCCGAAATAACCTACTTTCAAATAACCCTCCTTCACTTGATCTGCATCCCGCGGTAAGTTTAAAGGCAAAAACTTTTTAGTATTAATTCCGATACGTATGACTTTAGAGTTATTAAATAATCTTTTCTGAACTGAGTAGGACGGGGTTATCACCAAATCTATTTTTTTGAGAGGAAAAGTTCTCCATCTCAAAGGTAATACCGCAGAGTAACTCAAGAGGAAACTGGTTTTCCTTGGTCGCAGGTAATAACGCTGAGCAAAATGGTTCCTAAAATGGTTCCATGGCTCAGTTTTAGATAAAGAATACAAGCTGTAAACAACCGGCACTTTATACTTTTCTTTCCATCTTGCCGCCTGGAAAGAATTTGCTATTCCACTGCTGTGAATTTGGATCAGGTCTGCTTTAGAGGGATGGTCTACAAATTCAAACCCGTTTTTTTCCAGAAATCTTTTTATCTCTAACGAGGTCTGCGATCTACCTTCATACTTTCTGTCTTCAATATCCGCATAGAAAAATATTTTTGTTTTTTTAAGAGTCATTTTTTAGTTAATTTAGTTTATTTTTTCCGCCTTATTCTATTCGGAGATCGGATTTGTCTCTTCTTTCTTTTTATATTGGTATACTAACACCACAATCGCCAGCCAATATAAATTGATTGCAATAATGATAAACCAGAGAGTAAACCAAAGCTGATTTAAGGTTATTGAAACATAGATAATAAAGAGATAAGTATCTGCTTGTAAAGCTAAATATTGCGGTTTTAACCCGATTCTCTTAGCTAATTTAACCAGCCAGAATTCCTGGTGCGCTTGTCCCAATACCGTTTTATCCATCTTTCCAGTATGTTCCAGTACTAAAGAAAGCATATGCAGCCCGATTATGGCCAGAAACGAATAGAACCATACCTCCACTTCTCCGGTCTGGTGAAATAATCCCAGAGCCAATCCTAAACAAAGCAAGTTTTCTTTGAACCGGTCAGAGAGTCCGTCCAGCCAGGCGCCTCTTGGTGTACACCTCTGTTTTAGCCGGGCTACCTCGCCGTCTACGGCATCAAATATTTTGGAAAGAAAAATAAGCAGGCCTGCTCCGATTAAATAATATCTTTCTCCCGTGGATAATAGATAAATTCCGCTAAGTCCAAGCAGCAAAGAGAAGAAAGTAATCTGGGTTGGTGTGATTGGAGTTTGAGCTAGCCAGGAGCTGATTTTGGTGGAAATATGCTTGCGGGTAAACACGCCGATAAGACCATTTTTCTGATACTTCTCCTGATTGATCTGTTCTAATTCTGCTAAGGTTATTTTCATTTTTTATTAAATTAATCTCTTCTCTTCTAAATGACGCAGGATTAGGGAGACACTTTCTTCTATCGAGCTTTGATTAGTTCTAATCTCTAAGTCCGGACTTTCAGGTCTTTCGTAAGGGTTTGTTTCTGCAATTCCCACAAAATCTTTGATTTCCCCGGCTAGGGCTTTTTTATATAGCCCTTTTACATCTCTATTAATGCATTCCTGTAGGGGAGCATTAATGAATAGTTCCAGAAAATTATTGCCAATGAAAGATCGTGCTTTTTCTCTGTCTTCTTGGTAAGGGGATATTTTTGGGACTAGAATAAAATTAAAATGATTGCTTTTCTCTTTAGCTAATTCAGTCATGATTATGTTATTCTCCCGGATATCTTCTCGAGAAAATCCCAGATTCTTATTTAAAGTGCTTCTGACCGCATCTCCATCCAGAACCTCAACACTTTTGCCGCGGTTTTCCAGCTTTTTTTTCAGTGCCAGAGCCAGGGTGGTCTTTCCCGAGCCGCTCAGACCAGTGAACCAAACCACAATTCCTTTTTTTACAGGGTTATCATAATCCTCAACTTTATTACTTTTTTCAATTTCATTGCAAAATACTTCTTCTCCTTGATTAATGCAATCAATGATCATCTGGGAGATTTCCGGACGCATCAACCATTTTGGCGGTAGTTGACCTGATTTTAATATTTCTCTGACTGCAGTACCACTAATGATTGATTTATCATTTTCTCCTTTTTCTGCTCCTGAATCTCTTTCTTTTGTCTGGGATATATTGGTCTTCTCTTCCATATGTTTCTCCTTGCTTTTAGAATAGAATACATCATTAAAACAGATTGGTTCTATTCCTAAATCAGGGAATTTTTTAAAAATATTCTGGGCTTCTTTTGGGCCATAGAAACTGCCCACTCCGGCATGGTCTCTTCCGACTATGAAATGACTGCAGCCAAAGTTTTTTTTACAGATTGCGCTAAAGACCGCCTCTCTGGGACCGCACCAGCGGGAATAGATCAAGAAAGTTCCAAAGACTACGTTTTTAGGATAAAACTTTCCCATCATTAGTTCATAACTTTTAATGATAATCTCTGGTTTAAAATCTCCCTCTTTTTTCTTGCCTACCATGGGATGGACAAACAATCCATCACATTCTCCCAATTCTATCCCCTCTAATTGAATAATCTCATGGGAGCAGTGGATCGCATTATGTGACAGAAAACCAACGATTCTTTTCCACCCTTTCTCTTGAAATATCTTTCTGGTTTGTTTGGGAGTCAGTTCGTAATATTTATGGGGCGAGGGCAATCTTTTAATTAAACCAATCTTTCCTCCCAAGAAAAACTCGCCCTGAGACAACAGATTTTTTACTCCAGGATGCTTTAGGTCTTTTGTTCCGAATAGTTTAAGCGCCACTTCTTCTAGATTTAAAGAATAAACTTCTTCCAAATGAAGAAGCGCATATGCTTCCTGATCTTTTTTGGATATTAACAAGAGTTCTTCTCCTAGAGAGAGGCTTTCTCCCACCTTTTTGGTTACTTGCAGATATATTGGCACCGGCCAGATCAAGCCATTCTTTAATTTCATTGAATCTAAAACCGAAATAAAATCTTCTTGATTCATGAATCCTTCTAAGGGGCTGTATGTTCCGATAGCGATCTGTTCAGCGTCTATAAGCACAGTTTCATCTACTTCTAATTTTTTGAGGGTGGAAAGATTATATTTTTGCAGTTCTGCTTCAGTTAAAATCTGATCCACTAATTTACCTCCCTGGGGGGGATTCAACGGGGAAGTGATATACGGATCAGTAAAATAATTTAATTCTTTTAAGGTGCGGGTTGAATCTTCCTCAACCATGGCTTTGCTCATTTCTGTAGAGTTTAGGGCAAAGTCAGCGTGTTGAATCAGGGTCTGGAGCATATTTATTGTCTCTAAAGGATATTTACCTACCGCAGTTTCTTTGGTTAGCACTAATCCAGTGGCTCCGTCCAGAATAGTGTTGATTACATCATTGACTTCTGCCCTGGTCGGCTTAAGCGAATGGCACATGTTCTCTAGGATATTAGTTGCTACCAAGACTTCTTTTTTCTCCTGATTGCATCTTTTAATGATTATTTTCTGGGCGAAAGGTATCTTTTCAATGGAAATCTCTTTGCTGAGATCGCCCCGATCAATCATAATTCCATCTGCTTCTTTGAGAATGCTTTCAAAATTGATCATCCCTTTCTTAGTCTCAACTTCTGCATATACAAATGCTTCTGGATAAATTTTTTTGAAAGATTTTACTTCTTCACCATGATCAATAAAAGATAAGGTAAAATGGGTTATTTTATGTTTCTTAGCCAATTCAACTGCCCACAAATCTTTTTGGCTGTAAGGGGGTAGTTTGACATTTAATTCTTCAATATTAACTGACTTATTACCTCCCACTAACCCTCCGATCATCACTTGGCAGAGCACAAATCCTTTCTCTTTGAGGGTAGAAATATCCCTCACATTTAATAATACTGAATCAAAATCAATGGAGATTAAATTCCCGGGCTGGATAAAATCCAGAACCTCTTTTGGCTGGATAGAAATTATCTCATTTGTATTATCTGCGATTATCTTACTCTCACTTGTATCTTTCTCACTGAGTATCTCTTTATTGAATATCTTTATCGTCTCCCCCTCACTCAATAAAATCGGTTTTCCTTTGAAGGGCCTGGTTCTTATTTTTGAGCCTTCAGTATCAATAATAATGGGTAGATTAGACTTTCTTAACTGTTCTATTGTTTCTTCAATATCCTCTTCTTTGGTATGAGACAGATTAATCCTGACAAAATCAACCTGATGGGACTTCAGTTTATTTAATATTTCAGTTTTAATAGAACTGGATCCGATTGTAGCGATAATTTTGACCATGGGTGTTGAATCTTTTTTAATTATAATAAATTAGTCACTTACTTTAAGCAAATTATGAAAGATTATTTAACTTAATATTTTCTATTTAAAAGGCTTATGAAGTTATGAAGTCCGGGCTTTTCAGCCAGCTATATAATCTAACTTAATTTTAGGATTTAATCTTCATTAAGTTTATAAAGCGCAGACGGAAAGAAATAAACCAAAATCTATTAGATTTAGATGGATTAAAATGGGTGGATTAAAATGGAAAGATTAGATCTGGGAGATTCTTTATTAACTGCGCCTTTAAGAATACTTAACCCAGGAGAAAAGAATTATTCTTTACCCGCTTCTTCACAAAGCAGGATCTTAGATTTAAGGGAAAGACTTTCTGAACTAGACCCGGGGATGGGCGGAGAGAGCCCGCGAAAACTAGATGATTTACTGGATAAAGGCAGCGCAATTGTTTCTTTAGATATTGCTTTAACCAGAGCCTGTAACTTTAAATGCGCACATTGTTATCGCCCAGATGGGGAATGGGGCAAGGAAGGTTTTGATTTTGACCTGGTTACTAAGCTTGTAGATGATGCTCTGGATCTGGGGGTTAGATTTTTTGTTTTGACTGGAGGAGAGCCGATGATGTATTTTAGCCGACAGGGAGGGAAGTCTAAAGATTATTTTGATGTTGTAGACGCGATTCAGGCTAAAGCAAGAGCCAAAGGTGCGGAAGCAAAAATTCTTACTTTTTCCGATGTAGCTTTAATCACCCCAGAGAAAGCTAAGATGTTGGCTGATAGAGGAGTAGCACTTTGTTTAAAGAGGGACACTTTAGACCATGCGGTGCAGGATGCCATACTTCAAGTTCAGGGTGGAAGTGAGAAAATGCTGCGTGGTTATGAAAATCTTTTCGCCGCAGGATATGGTGTTAATAAAGATTTGGCAGTTAGCGTTAACCAGGTTTTACGTTTCGATAATATTGACACTTATAGTGAAGTTATTGACCTTCATCTCTGGGTAAGAGAACATGGAATGGAACATTCTATCGTGCCAATTCATTATTGTGGTAAGGCAGAAGGAGATCAACAGACAGGAGGCATCAATCCTCTGCATATTAAAGCTCTTTACGATCTTCTTGCCGAGATTGACAAAATTAAATTTAATGATCCTTGGGAAGTATTCTCGCCTTTTCCCAAAAACAAGACCTGTAATCGGCCAGGAAGAGGAGTTCATACTAGAGCTACCGGAGATGTTACCAGTTGTTCTGAATCTCCTTTAATAGAACCATATGTTTTCGGAAATATTTTTAGCGGTAACCTTGCCGAGATGGTACGATCACCTAAATTCCAGCAATTTAGGGAAGAATTTGCTAAAAGAGAGGGGACTTATATATGTAATCCAAATGCCTGTGATTTAAGCGGGAATAATTTATGCCGGGGCGGATGTGCAACTAGATCCGCCTACACTAGAGTAGATTCAAGAACCCTTCTGCCTGAAACGAACGAGAATCCTCTCGCTTATACCGAGGGAAGAGAAGATCCTTTCTGCCCAGCCTGGGCGGTTCTAGCCCAAAGGCAAGGAGTTCTTAAAGAAGGGATTTATGACAGAGTAGTAGATTATCTTTTAGAGCATTCAAGGCAATTAGATTCCAGCGAGAAAGAAGCTTTAAAGAGTAAAGTTGTCGCTGATTTCACTGCTTTAAAACACACTCTGCCCCCTCAATGAGATTAAACTATTAATTATAATTAATAATTAGACCAGCAGTATTTAATTTAAAATGGTTGTACACTCATTAACATGAAAACTGTCTATCTAGCTTTGAGTATCGATTTAGTCTCTCCTGGCCATCTTGCCGTAATCAAAGCTGCCAGAGAATTAGGAGAGGTAACTGTAGGTTTACTGACTGATAAAGCTATTGCTAGTTATAAGAGATTGCCTTTGCTCACTTACGAGCAAAGGAAAGAGATTGTTGAGAATATCAAAGGCATTTCTCAGGTTATTCCTCAGGAGACTTTAGATTATGCACCTAATTTGATCAAGTTAAAACCAGACTTTGTAGTACATAGGGACGAATGGGAGACCAGTGCTCAGAGGGAAGCTAGACAAAAAATAATTGAAGTAATCAAAGAATGGGGGGGAGAATTAGTTGAGCCGTCTTACCAAGAAGCGATTGTTCCTCTAGACTTAAAAGAGAACTTTTGTGAGATCACTCCCCACCACCGGCTGAAAAGGCTGAGAAGGCTCATCAATTCTAAACAGATAGTTAGAATTTTAGAGGTTCATAATGGATTAACCAGCCTGATTGTAGAAAATACAAGATTAGATTTAGAGAATGGCAGTTTTAAAGAGTTTGATGGGATGTGGATCAGCAGCCTAACAGATTCTGCAGCTAAAGGAAAACCAGATATTGGCATAGTTGACTTAACCTCGCGGTTAAATACCATCCACGAAGTTTTAGAAGGCACTACTAAGCCTGTAATTCTTGATGGGGATAGTGGGGGATTAACTGAACATTTTGTATTTATGATTAAAACTTTGGAGAGATTAGGAATTTCAGCAATAATCATTGAGGATAAAGTAGGTCTTAAGAAGAATTCTCTCTTTGGAACTGAGGTAGAGCAGAAACAAGAAGAAATTTCCATTTTCGCGGATAAGATTGCTCAGGGTAAGAAAGCCCAATTAAATGAGGATTTCATGATCATTGCCAGGATTGAAAGCCTGATCCTTAAAAAAGGAATTTATGATGCTCTACTCAGGGCTAGAGCTTATATTGAAGCTGGTGCTGATGCGATTATGATTCATAGTAAAGAAAAGGATGGCGAAGAAATTTTAAGGTTTTGTAAAGAATATTCTCTTTTCGAGAGAAAAGTGCCTTTAGTAGCTGTTCCCTCTGCCTATAGCCATATTACTGAGACAGAACTAGCCCAAGCCGGAGTAAATATTGTAATTTATGCTAATCATCTCTTAAGAAGCGCTTATCCGGCGATGAAGAAGACTGCCGAAACCATACTTAAACATGAGCGTGCTTACGAAGCGGAAGAGTTTTGCATGCCCATCAAAGAGATCTTAACCTTAATTCCCAAATCTAAATAGAATATAGAAATATAAATCTTAAAAGATATGCTCGGATACAAGATAAAATGATAAAATGCAAAGAATTTTTTGGACTATTGCAGGAAGAAGAGATTCGGTTTTACGCCGGTGTGCCCGACTCTTTGCTGAAGAGTTTCTGCGCTTATCTTACTGACCACACTTCTGAGAAAGAGCATATTATCGCTGCTAATGAAGGTAATGCTATCGCTCTTGCCTGCGGATACCATCTCGCCACCGGGAAAATCGGCCTGGTCTATATGCAGAACGCCGGGGAAGGGAATGCTGTCAATCCTTTACTTTCTCTCGCTGATTCTGAGGTGTATAGCATTCCTCTATTGATGCTGATTGGCTGGCGCGGGGAGCCGGAAAAACATGACGAGCCGCAACATGTAAAACAAGGGAAAGTCACTCTGGAGCTACTGGAAGCAATGAAAATTCCTTATGAAATACTGCCTGATTCTTGGGAGGGAGCAAAGAGCAGCTTGGGAAAAGTAGTCGGATACATGGCCAAACATCAAACCCCATATGCCCTAGTGATCAGAAAAGGTACTTTTGAAGAATATAAGATGCAAAAATTAACTGAAGATAAATTAACCGAAAACATTTATTCCCTCTCCCGAGAAGAAGCTCTAAAACAAGTGGTAGATGCTTTAAGCTCGGATGACCTCATCGTCTCCACTACGGGCATGCTCTCCCGAGAGTTGTTTGAATATCGGGAAGCCCTCCAGCAGGGGCATGAAAGAGATTTTCTTACGGTCGGCTCCATGGGGCATTCTTCTTCTATCGCTTTAGGCCTAGCCTTGGAAAAGCCGGAAAGAAATATTTATTGTTTTGACGGAGACGGAGCAGCTTTGATGCACTTGGGAGCTCAGGCCATTATCGGTAAGCTCAGTCCACAAAACTTCCGCCATTTAATTTTCAACAACGGCGCGCACGATTCTGTAGGTGGGCAGCCCACGGCAGCATTTAATTGCGACTTTCCTGCTATTGCTAAAGCCTGCGGCTATAAGCAAGCTTGGCGCGCAGACACCAAAGAAGAACTGGAAGAAAAGCTGAGACTATTGCAGGAATCTTCCGGGCCAGGACTATTGGAGATAAGATTAAAGGGAGGAAACCGAAAAGATTTAGGCCGGCCCACAACTACCCCTATTGAAAATAAAAGATCTTTCATGAGATTTTTATCTGTTTAGTTAGAGATTAAATTAGTGACTAAACTAGCAATTAAATTAGCGATGGAGGTTAAGAGGTCATAATAAAAGAGACCAGAACAAAAAAATGCAACGAGAATATTTTGGGATAGGTTCTGTAGAAAGATTAGAGCAGATTTTAGTTCAGGAAAGGCCAACTAAGATATTTTTAGTTACAGGAAAGAAATCTTACGCTTCCTCAGGAGCACAAGCTAAACTCGAACCTATATTATCTCTATACCCCTCTGTCCAGTTCTCTGGATTTGCCACCAATCCGAATATCGAAGATATTAGAAGAGGAGTAGATTTATATCAAAGAGAAAGATGCGATTTTGTGATCGCCGTTGGAGGCGGCAGTGTGATTGATTTAGCCAAAGCAGTAAATATTTTGGCAATACAAACTGATCTTCCTGAAAAGTATATTCTTAAAGAAAAAGATATGGAGTCAGGAGGGAAAACTCTAGTAGCTATTCCTACTACTTCAGGTTCTGGAAGTGAGGCAACCCATTTTGCAGTAATATACATCAATGCGAAGAAATATTCTTTAACTCACCAGAGCCTCCTTCCTGATTATTCTATTTTAGATCCAGGCTTAACCACAACTCTCCCTAAAGAGATTACTGCTGTTACTGGCATGGATGCATTGGGGCAGGCAATTGAAGCTTATTGGAGTGTAAATTCTACTGAGGAATCCAGAAGATATTCAAAAGAGGCAATTAGTCTAATTCTTCCTAACTTTAAACTTGCAGTGAACCAACCCACCATCCAGGCAAGAGTTGCAATGATGGCAGCCGCTAATTTAGCTGGAAAAGCAATAAATATTGCTCAGACCACTGCATCCCATGCTTTATCTTATAGTTTAACTTCAAATTTTGGGATACCTCACGGGCACGCAGTTGCTCTTACCTTGGGCCAGGCTTTTGAGTATAATAGTATGATAACTAATGAAGATTGTAATGATCGCCGTGGAGTTGATTATGTTAAGAGAATGATGGCAGATTTGATTTTAATCCTAGGTTGTAGAACAGCTACTGAAGCCAAGAATGGGATTAAAGAATTAATGAGTTCAATCGGTTTAGAAACTGATCTCTTCAAATTAGGTGTTAAAGAGAAAGACCTTAGCGGAATTGTCAGTACGGTTAATCTGGAAAGATTAAAAAATAATCCTCGACGTTTCCCATCTACTAAACAGCTTAAAGAATTATTCTTCTAATACCCAATCTCTTTAATCAGCTTCTCACTGATCTGCTGGTTAAGATAAGCGATATCCTCTTCGCTTAATTCTTCTTTATAGCTTCCAGCCTTAGCTTTCCTTACTTTATAGCTATCAATATCCTTTGGATCCGCGGGCCTTAATTTATCGTGCTTGAAATGATCTTTGATCTCTAATTGCCGCATATTTTCGATTGAGCCATATTTTACCGCTTCTTCTATTATTTCATCACTAGCATCGATTCCTAAGAATTTGGTAACCTTTTTAAGCTCTCCAAAAGGATCTTTTTTGGTTTGTTCATATCTTAAAACTAATAAATCATCTTTCCTTTTCTTCATCTCTTGATACCACAGATTCATAAATTCAATTATTCTGGGTAAAGTATACGGTTCTCTAATGAACTGTGATAATTCTCCCTGCCAAATCTTTTTTCTTTTTGAGTACTCATAATAATTAGAGACAACTAAATCCCGAGGATCTCTAAAAAGCAAGATGATCTTCTTTCTTTTAAATTTTCTTGAGATTTTTACTGGAGGATAAGGATAAGAGATAGGATAATCCGGTTCAAGGGGATGTTCGCTGACAATATTCGGAGCTTCAGTAAACAAAGTCATCTTAAATAATTCTATATTATCTTTCTTCAGATTATATTTTTGAGATAATATTCTGCTCAGCATTACTTTTAACCAGGTTCTTCCGCTTCTAGGATAGGAAAGGATATAAGCATCGCTGATGAGCCAGACTAGAAAATAATATATTCTGCTCAGTGGAGGAATAGTTAAAATAGATTCTCTTAGTTGGTCTGATTGTCTTAAAGCCATTATTATAAATTCATCTTTTTGTAGTTGTTTATTAATTTTATGGTAACCGCTTCTGGACTAAATTGCCTTCTAAGAGTTTTTACACTATCTTTAATCTTAACCGTTAAAGAAGGGTCTCCATTTTTGTTTATCTTTTGCAGTATTTGGTTTAATTCTAAAGCTTTTCCCGAAGAAAAATATAATCCTGCACCTTTTCCAATAGTATCTTTAATCCCTCCTATCTCGCTTCCGATCACCGGCTTACCTGCAGCCATGGCCTCAATCGCAATCCTTCCGAAAGGTTCCGGCCAGATAGAGGGAAAGATCACTAGATCTGCTTGAGCATAGATTTCCGGTATCTTTTCATAGGGAACAGGAGCATGAATTTTTGCATCCAGCCTTTTTCTTTTGATCATCTCTTCTAACTCTTCTTTAAGCGGCCCTTCTCCATAGAGGTCACAGCGGCAATCAATTCCATTAATCGCTTTTATTAATACTTGCGGGCCTTTATATTTTGTTAGTGAACCTAGATAGATGATTTTAATTTTATTACTCTTTGTTCTCTGTGAAAATGGTTTAACTTTCCATTTACTTTTAATTTGCTTAAACATCTCAAAATCAATAATATTTGGTATGACCACACTCTGATGTTTATGTTGAAGCAATACTTTTTGGACATATTCGCTGATGGCAATTAAACGACAATATTTTAAAGAATGATTTAATTTCTTATAAAAATTATATATATATCGCCAAGAGAGAGGATTATATTTCAGATACCAGCTATTCCTAGTCTTTCCGATTTCAGAGGAATGTAGCTGGCAGAAGATGAATTTACTCCAAGAGCAGACTTGTTTGCATTCTTTTTCCCCGCAATACATTCTATCTCCTTTGGGACAGAGAGCCGGATAACTTTCGATAGTGGCGAACAAGGGTACTTTTAGTTTTCTTAGCTCTTTAGCGGCAATAATACTTGTACCCATAAAATGAATCCGATCAAATTTATGTTTGCGTTGTAATTTTATTGTTTCTCGAACGATAGAACTCGGAAAGACTAAACTTCTTTTCAGATTATTAATAATTCCCTGAGGCTTTTCTCCAGTTTTTAAATTGCGATAGATTTTTACGCCCCTTACCGTTTCTTCAATTTTTAGACCATTGCCCCCTGAGGTTAAGACAGAAATGTCCATCTTACTTTTTGCTAAAGCTTCTGCTACCTGCTTTAGATTAATCTCTCCCCCGCCCATAACCAAGGGGGGATAATATTCCGAGATAAAGAGCACTTTCATTCCAAAATCTAAACAGAAAAATCGCTTTATAATGATTATGGTCTTTGGTTCAATTCATTTTTATGATTGGATAATAATCTCTGATAAACCTCTAAATACTTTTTCACACTAGTTTCCCAATCATATTTTCTTACCGCTTCCTGGTTATACTTTCCTTGCGCTATTAAAATTACTTTTTCCGCTAAATCAACACTATTCCTGCTCTCAAAGAGTAGGTATTTCCCGGAAACGATTTCAGGCAGGGACCCCGCCTTGCTGACTACCGCAGGGATGCCCATGGTGATTGCCTCTACCGCATTAAATCCAAAGCCTTCCGCTATGGAGGGGATTACTGCGCAATCAAAAGCCTTGAGATAATAGCGCAATTGCTGGTGGGATACCGGAGGAATGATTCTTATTTTATCTTGAAGATTAAGATTTCTGATCAGAGCCATCAGCTGGGCATATTTTTGAGGATACTTGTCTATAGAGCCAAACATAAGTACTAAGACGGAATTAGGCAACTGCTGGGAAATCAGAGGAACTGCCTGAATGAGGTATTCAAATCCTTTAGATTCTCCCGGCCTGCCCCAGGCGAAATAAACAAATTTATTCTCTAACCCTAAGTCTCTTTTGATTGCTTTAATCTTCTGCTGGTCCAGATCTTTTTCATTCCAGAATTCGTAATCTAGACCATTATAGATTGTCTCAATTTTGCTAGTGGGTATTTTTCTGGGTAGCTTTAGATTCAGCAAATCATTTTTAGTAGCCTTAGAAACGCAGATATAATGATCGTAAGATAAAAGATAGATCGCTTTCTCTAAAAGATCATGGATTAAACATTTCCATCTGGGAAAACTAGTTAGCTCTTTCCATTTCCCTACCCAGACTTCATGTACAGTCAAGACCACTGGTTTCCTAGCAATTTTACTCGCAACCCAGGCTGGCGGCGCGCCATTAAAAGTAGTAGTTTGGATTAAGTCATGCTTTCTAGCTAATTTAATCGCTTTTAGAAGCGCAGTAAAAGTAAAAACATAACGAGAATTCAGAGAATTGACTCGATACACCTGTACCCCATTAATCTTCTCCTCTGTTTTGGTATCTTTTAAGCGATGAGTAACCAAACTAACTTCATGTCCTAATTTGACATAATTCTCGGCTAGATTCTTAAAAACAACCTCTGCACCGCCGTAGTGGGGAATATAATTCTCGCAGACAAACAGAATTCTCATTTTTTAAAATTATCGTGGTTAGGGGAATGATTTTCGGTACTTTTACTCTCTAAAGCTTCTTTCCTAACTAAAACTTCAATTTTCTTTTCTATTCTTTTCATGGAATTATAATTATAAAAGCATAGACTCAATAGGACGAAAAATCCCACTACCACAAAAAAGTCCAGCCGGCGGTAAAAGTTTAAAGGAGCGATAATCGGGTCCAGAATGCTGGGAATCAGAGCTACAAAGATCAATACTGCCCAGCATCCTTGCCAGACCAAGAACTCAGATTTGCTTAATTCCTTGCGCTTATATCTAACGAAAGTGAAATAAGTCATTCCCAAACCAAAGATAACTCCTAATAATTGAATCCAAAAGGTAGTGTTCATTTTTATATTCTCATCATCTTAAATTAACTATTATTTTATCTTTTTATCTTAACATCTTTTCTGTCAACATTTTTAAAACTATCTTTATTCCGTCTATTACGGTAGTACCTTTATATTTATCTGCATAGATGGTTTCGATAGGTATTTGGGTATATTTTAATCCCGCTTTTCCTGCCCGGGCAATCATCTCCGTTTCGATGTAATAATCGCTAGCTGACCAGCGTATCTTTTGATAGGCTTCAGCAGTAAAGGCGCGATAGCCGCACTGGCTGTCTTTGATTTTGATTTTGAATAACCTTCCGGAAACATTATTGATGAAGTTATTCCCGAATTTTAAGACTAAGGGCATGGCTTTATTTTCTTTTCGATGGGAAAAGACCATTTCGTTTTCTTTTAGGGCCTCTAAAAAACGGGGAATTTCTTTGGGTTCATGCTGGCCGTCTCCATCTAATACTACTATTCTTTTAGCCCCCTTTTTCAAGGCCTGGTCACAGCCAGTTTTCAGGGCTGCTCCTTTGCCTAGGTTTACGGAATGTTTTAATACCGTTACTCCCAGCTGGCTGGCAGTTTCAAAAGTATTATCGGTAGAGCCATCATCAACTATGATTATGTTGGGAATATACTTCTTGGTCTCTATTATTACCCGGCTGATATTCTTCTCTTCGTTATGCACTGGAATAACCCCAAAATCAGCCATCTTTATGGGATTTAGCTAAATTTAGATTTATATAGGTTATGGAAAAGAGGTAGGTTTAGGTTTGTTCTTCATAATTTATCGATAAATTTATATTAATCTGTTTTTTTTATTAGCAATATGGGAAGTTATATAGAATTAAACGATACTTTACAATTGACTATTGAACAAGGTTTTCCTAAAGAATTAAACCTCAAGATGCATCTTAAAAAACCATTCACGGCTAATGACTTTAAAGGTAAGATCTTCTCGTTTAAAGATAAACCAGATCTGAGGCTTTTCCATCCCTCTCCAAATAGATGTTTCTTAGTTCATAATATTGGTGGCAAATGGTTGTATTGGGGCCATTGTTTGATTATTGAACAGACCATTCATACAGATACTAAAACCACTTCAGGAAAATTTATCATTAATAAACTTTATCCTCCTGAACATCAAAAATCTATGAGCATTTACGAAGTTGAACCAGGAAAAGAATTCTTTTAACAATACCTCCTAAAAGTATAAATAAAATGAATATTTTAAAGTATGTTTTACCTACTCCATCTTCTTTTCTTTGACCCAAATCAGATGATAGCCAAACTGGCTTTTAACCGGTTCAGATATTTTTCCAACACTAGTAGAAAATGCAGTTTTCTCAAATTCAGGCACCATCATTCCCTTCCCGAACCAGCCTAGATTTCCTCCACTAACTTTAGATCCCGGATCTTCAGAGTAATTCTTAGCTAATTCTTCGAAATTGGCTGGAGTTGCCTTAGCCTTAATCTCTTCAATCAATTTTAATGCTTCTTCTTCGCTTCTGGTCTGGGTAGAGATTAGAATATGGGCAGCATTGACCTCTTCTTTAGGCAGGAAATAAACCTGATTTTTCTGGTTGCAATCGAAATCAGCTTTCCAGGTTATGATGCGCTGGCTGTCAAATTGTTTTCTATCATCAAATTTAGAGAAGCATTTCAATCCCTGTCCTTCAAAGAAAAACATTTTAGTGAAGATGCTGTTCGCCTGTAAAGGATCGGTTAGCATAAATTTGTATTCTTCTCCTTTAGGCACTAAAACAAAAGAGAAGCCGGTATGTTTACCCTCTAATTTTTTCTCTACAATTCCCTCTTTAGTGGCATAGACAAAACTATTGGGGAAAACTTCAGGAACATTTTCTATTTTTACAGTTTTAACCTCTAGGTCTACTCGGAAAGCAATATTCTGGCCTTGAACAGAAGTCGTACATCCTAATTCTTGATCTGAAAGCTTGGTGCATCCGCTCAATCCGGTAAGATAGCCAGGCCAGGGGGCAATCCACTGGTCGCCTTTAGTGCTTTTTATTTCAGAATAAATTTGACTGGCTTGACTCTCGGTTAAACTGAACTTATCTGCTAAAGATTTAATCAACTCATCTTTGCTTAAATTACTGGATTTAGACTGGGTTTGATAGTACATAGAAGCTTTCTTAAAGTCCCAGCTTCCGAAATGTCCCCACACTCCTGCTTTTCCGACCATATCTCCTGAGGTAATGAAATAATTGGGAATTAAGTCTTCGCAATGAGTCTGTTCTAGCATCACAGTGGCTTGTTCTTTAGTTAATCCTAATTCTATATATTTCTGAAGCGCTTTTTTGCGATCTGAGATTTGAAATACTTGGTAGAGTATCTGTACAGATTTTAAGCTGTCGTTAGTGAATTCATCTAATTTATGCGGTGCTCCTTCCTGAACGCAGTTCAACATACGTAATATTCCGATAGCTTCATCTTCATTGTCAGTAAGCAGTACTTTTCCTACCCAATGGATTCTTTCTCCCTGGTCGCCGCCGTCAAAAGTAACTTTTCTTTCTCCTATTCCATAAAACCAATGGCCGAAATCCCACCAGCTGGTTATGATTGCATCCGTTTTTACACTATCATCTTTGATTTTGGTTATAGCATTATACCATTCATCATTGATTAAAGGTAATTCATTCTTAGCCACATTATTAGCAATAGATAATGGCGAGATTAAAACCAAAGCCAGAACCACAAAAACAAGTCCTCTGCTGATTAATAAATTTAAGTTCAATCCTTTATTTAACCAAGAGCTGAACTTTTCATAGCCTATGCCCAGAGCAGAACCTAATCCAAAAGCGAAGGGAGTAGTCATCAGGATGGCAAATCTTGCTCCTTTAGTGAAAGAATAGGCAGTGGCAGCGAACCAAACTACTGCCATGGAAAAATAAACCCATTCTAATCGGTTATTCTCTTCGTTCTTTTTGAATAAAAGAAGAAGAATACCTATGATTGAAAGTACAAATAATAACTGCCCGCCCATCTGGTTGATTATATTTTCAAACGAAATGGGATTAAATTCAGCTACAGTAGTAAGTACGTTTGGCCAGATGCTTTTAACTCCTACTTCTTTCATGGCAGTAAATTTAATCAGTCTGGCAAAACTATCCAGGAAAGCGGAAAAAGAACGGAAAAGAGTAACAAAAATCGCTGAACTAAAGATAAAAGTACAGAGGATAATCAAGTTCTTTTTAAGATCAATAAATTCCGTTAATTTTACCTCCTTCTCTTTTTTCTTTAAATAATAGTACCCGCTGTTTAAAATAGTGGTGATAATGATGGTAGCGATTACAAAATAAAATAAAAACTGCCAATTCCAAGTAGTATTATATACTCCTATGAAAAAACCAGCCCCAGCAGTTAAGACTATTCTCCAGAGCATCTTTTTATGGGTATATGCCTCTAAGAATAGCCAGAAAACAATTAACGGATAAAGTATGCTATAAAGGTCAGTATCCGAGAATCCTGCCGGAGTCCTTCCTAATAAGGGAGCATTTATAGCAATAAATATGGCCGTAAAGAATCCTCCCACGTTTCCTCCTAATTTTCTACCAATAAAAAAAGCTGGGATTAAAGATAGGGCCATTAATATTACCGGAAGGAAGAATTGTGCTCGCATTAAATTAATATTAGAATCAAAGAAATTTAAGAATTTAAACCAATAAGCGATGATATAAGGATGGGATTGAATACTGGTTTTTTTGTCTAATCTTCCATCCCTTAACGAGAAATAAGATTCTCCATCAATGATTTTATCTCCTAAATGTCCATATTTTAAAACATTCCTGGCTTCACTATACCATAAATAGGGATCAATCTCTAAGAGATAAGTCTCTCCATTCTCGTCCTGAAACATGGCTTTATATTGTTTGGATAGCTGGGAAATGTCTTTATCCAGCTGATCTTTATTCTCCGTGAGCATCTTTTGGAATTCTTTATCCACTAAAGCCTGACGATTCTGTTCCGGAAGATTAGGATATTGCCCGTTGATTTGTTTGGTTAATTGGTTCTTATAGAAATTATGCACTGTACCTTCGGCCCAATTATCAGTGATGGGAAGATTAACCGTCATGGTCCGAAAATAGGTAGAGACGAAGATAGTACTCAAGATCAATAAAACTGGAATCAACCATTTAGCATTGTTTTTGAAGAAAGGCATAATTTTGCTCAGGTCTAGAGAAACTTCCTCTTTTTCTCTTTTTCCGGTATTGATTTTAGTTTCTTTTTCTTTATTTTTTTCGCTTATCCCTTTAAAGAAATTCTTGGCCTTATTTTTCAACTCAGAGAAATCAATGGTTTCATTGTCGTTATTTTCTTTACTTTCAGAAGCAGCTTTCCCAATTTGATTCAGCTTGCTTTTCTCTTTTTCCAGAACAGAAATTTCTTTGGTCAGAATTTCTTCTTTATTCTGTTCGGACCTGATCTCTTTATCTAACACTTTGATCTTTTCCTGATCCGTTTTGATTACTTTCTGAAGCTTATCTTTGATTTTTTCTGCTTTGTTTTTGGTAGAATGTTCAAAATTCTTCAATTCTTTTTTAATTCCAAGAGCATTATTTTTGTCTTGGCTTGATGATAAATAATCTACTAATTCGTCTTCTTCATATCTGGTCTCCTTTTTGCTTTTCAAGATAAAACACTCCTCTAAAAGTGATATTATTCAAAATAGGGGTTTATTTATAAGGTTTGTTGTACAGCTTAAGGCAGATTCGAGAATTATTTCTCGGTTAAGTTTACTTAATCCGATTTCCCACTACAGTTTTTACTAAATTAGGGAGTAATCTTAATTGCTGAGCAATCCCCCCATATCGATCATTTAAGCTTTCAGCTCTTAACCAGGGTTTTAATTCAAAGTATGCTCTTTTAGTGGGACTTCTTTGTGGTTCACCAAGGGAGATATATGCAGAGGGTTTATTTTTGTCCACCATTCTTCTTCTTAATTCTTCCCCACTATAAATGATCAGGCCACTGTTTGTAACCAAAACTTCACCAAATGTAGAGAGGGAGAATCTTTTCTGATACTCAGTTTCCTCAAATCTATTTCTAAATCCAGGATAAATAAACTGCATCTCCGCTTCACCTAAATACCTGCCTTGCATAATTCGCACCCCGTAAAAAGGAGCAGAAGAAGATTCTACACTCACTGATATATCGCTTCCACCTTGAAGTGCCCTGATTTCCAATTTGATGGAAGCTTCATGATTCTGTAATCTCTCGATTAAATTGCCTGCGCCGAGACCAACAATGCTTTCTGGTAAGCGCAAAATGTCTTGTTCAATAGCGTTATGATCTTCCCAAATCTTAGTCTTATCAATATTTATTGCCCCATTTAGAATAACTGCCCATAATTCTTTTTCAGTCATACCTAATTGTTCTGCCAGCCGAGATACGGTTGAATCCATTTTATTGTTCTCCCCAGATTCTCTTTTTTAACTTTATGGAACACTTATAGCTCTAATTCTTCTTAGAATAATTCGAACTATATTTTCCAGACTCCAATAAATTTTAATACTAAAACCTTTCTTCTAGCTTAAAAATGCCCAACTGCGAGATGTGCGGAAGAGAAGGAGACCTAGTTCCTGCGGAAGTGGAGGGAGTAGAACTTAAACTTTGCCCCAAATGCACTAAATACGGAAAAGTTAAGAGCAGGAAACTGCCTTTTTCTAATTATTCTTCTCCACCAAAACCGATTTTAAAGGAAAGTCCAGAATTTAAGATTATCGCTAACTTTTCGGAATTAATTCGCTCTGCTCGGGAGAAAAGTAAGCTTAGCCAGGAAGATTTCGCTAGATTCTTAAATGAGCGGGAGAGTATTATCGCTAAATGGGAATCTGGCTCTTTAAGTCCAGGTTTAGATATCGCTAGGAAGTTAGAACGGGCTTTAGGAGTAAAGTTAGTAGAAAAAGAAGATCCATCTGTAATGGAAAAATTAGCTCAGGAAAAGAAAGAGAAAAGAAATGCTGATGAGTTCACTCTTGGAGATTTTATTAAAGTGAGGAAGAGGAAATAAATTGATTATTTAAAGCTTTGGAGGTAAGATAAAATGGTAATTAATTGTGTTCAGTGCCAGAAAGAAATAAAACGTATGGGGGGAGTAGAAAATATGCACGGTGTAGTTAATCTCCATTGCTGTTTTAATCCAGAAGGTCCTAATTTTTGTTTAACTCAAGTTGGATTAAGTGAGGTAAAAGAAAATGAATAAATTTCTTTTCTTTTCCTTTTTGCTTGGATGTTCGAATATATCTGCCTCCAAAACAGTTATGAAAATGGGTGAAGTTTCAGAACAAGATAGTTATACCTCCTCAGTTATAGAAGAAACTTATAACTACCCTTATAATATCATTGCCGAAGTAGATAGTTTTCAAGAAAAAGATTTGGAATATTTGGTTAATTTAGATATTGATTCAGGTACTAAACCGGATACTTATTCAAATACCTTTCCAGAAACTAAAGAAGATACTGCTCCAGAAATAAATCAACCTTTAATTTTACCTTATCAATCTGATGAGAACACTTTGGTTTTATTACATTTTGATAATCCTAATCCTTTACAAAATGTGGGAAAGACTAACCTAGAAGTAGCTGATTATGGAACTATTCAAACTAAATCTATGGAAGGCTTGGGAGAAGCGAGAAGATTTGATGGAGTTAGTTATCTTGAATTAATTGGAAGCAATAATTTAGGATTAAACAATCAACTGACCATAGAAGCAAGAATTAAACCATTATTTCCGGAAAGTAGTTTTTCTGATGATTTTGGAAATATCGTGGCAGGAGTGGGAGGAACGGGAGTTATTTATATCTACAAAGGACATATCGCAGGGGCATTAGGATTATCAGATGGCAGTTACGATTATGTTATTGCTGAATACCAATTACCAACAGAAGAATTTACTCATCTAAGAATGACTTATGATGGAGAAAATTTAAAGCTTTTTGTTAATCTAAAACCAGTGAATGAACTTTACTTTCCAGGAATGATTCAATATGTTGATTACGAAAATACTTTTATCGGTTGGAGTGTACATAATGGTTTTATCGGGGATATTGATGAAGTTAGGATTAGTGATGTAGTGAGGGAAGATTAAAAATGGCATTTAAGAAATACTGCGAAATTGAAAGAATTGGTTCAGTTTGGAGTTAAAATCACTTAATCTTTCTACCAATATATCATCATTCCCGTAACCACTACCCATAATATAATTCCTATTAGCATGCTTCTATCCGAAAGAACTTTCTCCGGATGCCTCGAAATTACCGAGCCGCTATTAATTAGATAGTAAAAGCGGAAAATTACGAATAAGGCAAAAGGCAAAGTATAGAGTAAATCAGGATGCTCGCTGAGGAAAGAATAGAGGGCATAAGAGATTACCAGTAAGGTTGTAGATATGATCATCAAAGAATTCGTCAATCCAGTATCATATTCTTTTAATATTGTCCTCGTTGAGGCAGCTTTCTCTTTCAATAACTGCATCTCTGCCTGCCTTTTTCCTACGGACAAAAATAATGAGAGAAAGAAAGGACAGAGAATCAGCCAGGGTGAAACTTTTACATTAATGGCAAAGGCTCCGGAAATAGCTCTAACCACAAAGAGAGTGGAAATAGTCAAAATATCTGCAATTAGAATACTTTTTAAAAAGAAAGTGTACAATAATTCTAATACAAAAAAGAGAATAATGATATACAGAAAAGTAGGATTAATTTTAAAAGCCAGAATTAATCCTAATCCTAACAATAGCATCCCCAACAATCCCGCAGACATTTTACCGATCTTCCCGGAAGCCAGCGGCCTAGATATTTTCTCAGGGTTAAGCTTATCTTTTTCTGTATCCACTAAATCATTAACGATATATCCTGTAGAGGAGATAAAAGCAAGAGAAAAGAAGGCGATTACCGTAAGGTAAAGATCAGATAAATTAAACAGATTCCCGGAAAAGAATAGGGCTAAGAACACTACTAAATTCTTGTACCATTGTCTTACTCGAATTAAAGATAGCCATTCATTCATCAGTTAATTTTTCTCATTCATTTTCTTTAATTTAATTCTCGCGGAAGATAAATCAGATACGTACACTCTTTAGCAGTTTCTCTGAACACTTCTTTATTCTCTTCCGCAACCAGATTCAAAAACTTTTCTCTTTTTTCCTGGCAGCTCAGATTTCCCGGCGAACAGATTAAATCACAGTCGTTCAAGAATAATAAGCCATACTTGCCTTTCTGCTCTCCATAGATGATCGGCCCGAACTGCAAACCTGCGCTTAGGATTACTACTTCTTGATCTGCAAAAGAGACCAAAGCAGGATCAGTAGTTAGTATTGGTTCAGTAATATTATTATCTGCAATGATTTTAAGTATCTCTTGCTCAAAGGTAGGGGTTTTCTCAAAATAAAGCGTGGTGGGGATATGGATCATGGTCATTAAAACACAAAGGATGATAAAGGCAGCCGGGCGCAGGGTTGGCTTGGAGCTGCTCTTTAAATGATAATGAATCTTGATCAAAGCATAAGCGACCATCACGCTTAAGAAAGGTAAAACTGTTACCAAATAGCGTACTTCTTTCCTAGGCACCTGAAATGTAAAATAAAAGAGAAAGAGTAAAGCGCTAAGCATTAAAACATTTTTGCCAGTATCTTTCCAATGTTTCTCTTTAATGAAATAATATAAATAAACAAAAAAGAACAAATAAATCCAATTCCTGAAAAAGAATTGGGTCAGATAAAAGGTTATTCCCGAACCATAAACCCAGGTAGAGGTAGTCACAATCTGGGACCCGGAAAGAAAAGGCTCGAATATATTCCCATAACGATAATAATTGAAGAGGAGGTAAGGTATGATTACAATTCCAAACCCCAAAGAAAAAGTAATTAATTGTTTTACTCTTCCCCAGACCTCTTCTTTATTTAACGGGTATAATTTCAAGATTAATTTTATTCCTAAAATTAAAAATAAAGCTCCAAAGACAACTCCTTGCGGAAATTTAGTCATGAAAGATAAACTTAAAAGAATTCCCGATAAAAATAATTTCCATTTCTTATTTCCATCCAAAAAGAGATAAACTCCCGATAAAGCAAGTGTAATTGCTAACGGCTCAGTTAAAATTAAGCCCGTAAACATAATGAATAAAGGAGTTAAACTAAAAATCAGAGCGGCAATCAAGCCCGTCTCCCGATTAAAAATTTTCTTCCCGACCAGATAGGTAAGATATACTGCCACTAACGAGAAAGTTAAATCCAGTAATTTCCCGCTGAAAATAGGATTAAATCCAGATTTCCAGAACGTCCCTAAAATGATCGGATGTACTAAAGGCCGGAAAGATTCCCAAATACCCATAGCCCCATTAGAAAAAAGATATTTTCCCATTCCGATATAAATATGAGAATCCCACCATAAGGGGTGTTTTAAAGAGAGATAAAATAATCTTACTGCTAAAGAAAGCAGGAGAACAGAGATTATTGCCTGCTTCGTTGATACTGTTTTGATCCTGTTAATACTTCTATTAAAGAGATCTTTAATCTTTTCCATTAATTACACTCTCTTCTGGGCATTGGCTTGAATTCTGCAGCGAATTGCAGATCAACTCTCCCATTTTCTCTTTTGGGATTACTCCTTCATACTTTTTATTGTCAATAATCATGGTCGGAAATTTAGTCAGGTTAAATTGTTTGATGGTTATTTCTATCATGGGCTCTTCGTTTCTTAAATCTAGATTAATGGGAAAGACTAATACCTGTTCTCCAAACTTCTTCTTAAAATAGGTCAGGATTGCCCCCTGGTTCGGACAGGAGGGACATTCAATAGCATACAAGTAAAGGATGGGCACAATATCAAAATCACAGCGCTCTTTGCTTTCCAGAGCCAAAAGCCAGTAGCGCAGATTATCCAGCGCATACCTGCGCATGATCAGATTTTTCTTTATTCCATCGTTCTCGTTATCCTCTTCGTAAGCGATCACTTCGCTCAGGGATTGGTCCAGATCTTCTATCGTCTCTTTTAAAGTAGTAGAAAGTATCGGACAATTATTATAATTCCTGAAAACATCCAGATACAAATACTGCATCTGCAGGCTAAGATGGTTGATCTCTTGCTCGGTGTTAATCTCATCAACTATATTATAGCGGTAATCTTCTAAGATTAGTCCCAGCATCAGGCCTAAAGAGAAGATCAATATAGTAATGACCCCCGCAATGATATATTTATCTTTACTTATATTTCTAAATAAAGAGTTTTTAGTCCCTAGATTGTTTTTTTCTTCTTTTTCAGGAAAAGTTTTGATTACCATTTTATTTTTTTACCTCTTGCGAATTCAAATAATGACAGTAATAAGATGGTTCCTTTCAGTAGATAATAAAAGAAGGCATAAGGGATCAAAGGAATCCAGCCGAATTTGATCATCTTTTCATTCGCGTTCTTATGGGCTAGGTAAAACAAAGTAATCCCCACCATTCCCAGGAAAACAATGACCACCCCTTTCCTGAAATCAATCAGGAGGAAACTTAAGAAATTCAGGTTTAATTTTAAGTTCAGCAAATAAGGCCAGATATTAAATTTGATTAGGACCAGATTCTTTAATCTTTCCAAAAGGGGTAGTATGAAGATATAAACTGCCAAGCCCATACCTGTAATCGCTAAAAAATAACCAAGGGCGTTCTTGATCATCTGCATCATTCCGAAATCACCGTATTTTTGGTTAGCGATCAATCCTCGGTATTTATAGACGCAATCTAAGCTTCCTAAATACCATCTTCTGCGTTGCCGGTAAAATGGTCTGATCGCTTCCGGAGCTACCGTATAGACATAGCCTTTTGGGCATTGTTTTATTTTATATTGCTCTTTTTGTACTCGATAGGCTATCTCCTGATCTTCAGTAATGCTTTTTTCATCAAACCCGCCCAATTTTCGAATGATTTCGGTACGATAGAGAGAGAAAGGGCCGGGAGCAACATACAAAGAATCTATCTGGCTGCTTAACCTAGCAATAAGAATAATCACAATATATTCTAACCATTGCAGTCTCTGTAAAAGATTTTTCGGCTGGTAAACTTTCATGGCCGGAGTGATGATGGCTAGTTTAGGATCATTTTCAGAATAATATTGGACCAGCATTTTTTTTAGTGTAGCTCGGTCCACAAAAGAATCTGCATCCAGGCAGGCAAAGAACTCCCCCTTAGCGATCTTTAGAGCTTTGTTCAGGGAGGCAGCTTTTCCGCAATTCTGGTGAGAAATTAATTTAAACTGGGACTTGTCCTGGATGTACCATCCAACCATCTTTTTAGTTTTATCTTTAGATCCGTCATCAATAACAATAACTTCTAATCTTTCTTTAGGATAATCCAATTGATGGATTGACTCTAAAGTTCGGATAATGGTTTTTTCTTCATTAAAAGCCGGAACTAAAACCGAGACCAGAGGTAATTTTTGTAAAGAATGACCTTTTCCATCCTGCTCAGAAGAATCATTTTCTTCTTTCCTGAAAACATCTTTTTTGTCCAGATAGATCAATAAAATGAATACTGAAAAGTATAATGAAACTGCATAAGTTATCCAAAGAAAGATATTTATTCCTAAATTCATCCGAGGCAACCCCTAAATCTTTTTTTTAGCACTGATACAAGTTTTATCCTATAATCAGCTAAACACCCAGACCTCTGCATCTTCAGAAGAATAGACTATTTTAAATCTTTCGTTTTTCAGCAGGAATAATAGCCCTTGCTCAGCAGAAAGTCCAGAGCGCATCTCTTTTGTAATATATATGATAGAGATCTGGTTTTGTTCTAATAAAGGGAAGAGTTCATCAATATAGAGAGAAGAGAAGATTCTTTGACTAAGTTCTTTTTTGCTGGGATCATTTTCCGCAAAGGCATAAAATGACTGTTTCCCGCTGAAATATAGGATGTAATCGCTGTTCTGAGGATCGGAAAACACGATTTTCTGGTCAGGAATATTTGTTTTGATCCAATACAAGGCTTTGACCATCTCTGTACTGGGCCCTTTATCATTTATCCGCTCAAGATAAGTCGCAGTGGAAAATAACAGGCCTAAAATGACCACTAAACCAGTATATTTCTTTAATTCGGTCAAATTCCATTGCTTTTGGAATAGTTTTAATAAACCCTGGGCGGCAAAGAAAGTTAGGATGATTGAAAGATAAAATATCGTATGGGTATTGAACCAATATGGAATTAAGGTCAAGATTAACCAGGCATAGAAAAGATAAGAATTTTTTCTTTTCCAGAGCAGCATTAACCCTATGCTTGCTAAAAGCAAGGTGAAAAGATTAATCCCGCTAAGTCCGCCTAAGTCAGAGATTAAGTCTGGCAGTATCTTCTGAAGATGGAATGGACCCAGAATAAAAGGTACTTTCAAAAGTAATAAGTTAATTATAGATAATATCCCCACCGCCCCTAAGTTAATCACAGTTATTTTTTTCTTATTATCTTTAAAGTTAAAAAAGGTGAAAGGCTTTTTAATCGTAAATAAATGATTATCAATTTTATTTACGATAAAGAAAAGATAGATCAATAATAAAATTATCAAGAGCAGAGAACTAAAAAAGTCCATAAATGTAGCTAAAATGAGCGGAATTACTGAAAAAGAATTAAATTTTTTCTTTCTGCTTACCAATAGGTTAAACCCGCTTAAGACTAAAAATAAATAGATGGAATAAGCAGAAAGAGTAGTGAAGGCAAAGATAAATGTCGGAGAGATTATTAGCAAAGCTAGAAAACAAAAAGTAAACTTTTGTTCTAAACCTAACCGCGGAGCTAATCTTAGAAATAATAGAATAGAAAGCACTGCCAAAATCACCTGGATAAAAATCAGCCCTTCTTCAGGAAGAGTCTCGGCGACCAATTTTAGCGGGAAATAATAAAAATTGTTCCAGCTGATCTCTCTCGCCAGGGAAAGATGGCCATAGCTCTCTCCGCCCCGGATTAAAGGCTCTCCCTGCAGATAGTTAGTTAGAGCTGGGATTCCTAAGATCAGGATTACTAACAGGACCAGGTATATTTTTTGATAATTAATCAGATGTTCCCAATAGTTCAGTTCTGATTGGTTTTTAGGTTTAGTTTTCATGGTTTAAGACTTCAATTCACATTTCACTAAATAAATTTTTGTTTCTTGATCATAAATTAGTTTAAAACAATCTTTAGAGAGAAAACCAAAAGTTTCTTCCCCGTATCTCTCTTTAGCCTTAGGGGTAAAGATTAGATAATTAATTTTATAATCATCAAGTGTTCCTAAAGCCTGAGTCTGGAATTTAGTTCTGAAGAGGGAATTTAAGTCTCCAAATCTTTTATCTACATCTTTGATTAATGTGTACTGGTCATCCATAAAATTTTCCCGTTTGCTGTAATAAGTTATTAGATGGCCTTCTTCTAATAAAGCAGCCGCTCCGGAATTAGCCGGGGTATTAATCTTAATCCATTTAAACGCCTCAATTTCTCCTCGGGAAGGAAGCTCTTGGTTTAAAGCGGAATTAACTGCGGGGTACAGAGTAGTCAAGAGTAAAAGTAAGATAGTTCCTGGGAGTAGGTAGCTACTTAACTTAGTAGTTTTTATTTTCTTAATCTTACTGAAATATTCTGAAACCTCTTTGAAAAACAAAGAGAAGAGCACGGCTAAGATCAAGCCGAAGAAAGATAAGGATAATTTAAATTCAATTAATCTGAACCAAGTCAATAAAGTAGTAGAAACTGCGAAACTAACTAAGAGAAAAGCTTTCTGCTGCTTTATTTTAAATAAAGATTGGTAGACCATATAAATTCCGGCTACAAAAGGGATGATGCTAACTAATAGAATCGCTTGGGGGATGGAAACTTTAGGAAAATATTCCATCAGGATGGCTTGAGGAATATTCTGCCAGATAAAAGATATCCCCTCGTTGAGTAAAGTATTCTTATAAAAAAGAAATTGCAGCCAGATAAAGAAGAACAGAGAAAACACTGTCAATTCTAACTCTTCCCGATTCATTTTTTTGCTTTCCATAAAAGAAAGAGTAAAATGAATCAGAAAACCGATTAGGAGCAGCACCGTAGCTGCGCTGGTGATGGATAGTAATAAAAAAGTTAGTAAGTACAGATAAAAGTATTTTTTTTCTGTAATGTTCAAGAAAGCATAGATGTTCCATAAAATTAAAGGCAGGAATAAGACTTCTGGAGTAAAAGAGTTAGTAGTAAAAGTAATCGGTAGGAATCCAGCTACAGAAGCTGCCAGTAAAGAGGCGGTTTCATTTTCACTAAACTTCTTGCTCAGCAGGTAAACTATTAAGACTAAAGAGGCCATCAATAGGTTAGGAATTAACTTAGCCGCAAATTCTAAAGGCAGGAATAAATCAAAAAAAGCCATAAAATAATGGAATCCGGGCAGGAAAACCAACTCCCTTCCGCCATAGGATAGGCTGTCTTGGTATAATGGTAATCCGATGGCAGTAATCTGTTCTACCTGCCTAAGATGGAAATAAGATTCATAGGTAAAATTAGGCAGGGCAAAGGCCAGGATTAGCCTGACCGCTAAAACTGCCAGAAATATACCTAAGAGCCAATAATTCCTCTTTTTATTCATGCTTATTATAAGAAATCTTTTTGTTTTATAAATGTAGTGTCGGACAAAATAATCCGATTAGAGATATCCAATAAGATCCCATATTATCTCTGGCGCAGGTAGGTGTGGGATGGAGTTTCTGAGGTGTACGAAAGATCGCACTATTTAAACATCCCACTTCATCAGCTAAATCTTTATAATCTTTAGCTGATTAAAACCACAGAACATCCATGGACAAAATACTTACCGGCATAAAATTCTTAGACCAACTCCTCTGCGGAGGCTATGATATGGATATAGTTACTACTATCTATGGCCCTTCCGGAACAGGAAAGACCAATTTCTGCCTCCTGGCAGCAGCGAAAATCGCTGAATCTGGGAAAAAGATCATTTTTATTGATTCTGAAGGAGGCATCTGTGTGGAAAGGATCCAGCAGATCACCAATAATTCTGAAAAAGTATTGAAAAATATTATTTTTTTCAATCCAGTCAGCTTTCCCGAGCAGAATGAAATTTTTGAGACTTTGCGCGGGATGATCAACGACCAGATAGGCCTGATTGTAGTAGATTCCATCTCCATGCTTTATCGTCTGGAGTTAGGCAAGTCTGAAGAAGTCTACGATGTTAATGCCGCTTTGGGCAGACAATTAGCCTATTTAGTAGAAATTGCCAGAAGAAAAAGAGTTCCGGTATTGATCACTAACCAAGTCTATTCCGGTTTTGATGACCGAGAGAATATCAAGATGGTCGGCGGTGATTTATTGAAATATAGTTCTAAATGTTTAATCGAGCTAAAAAAATTTGCTAATTGTAATGGTTTGATCTTAAGAAAACATCGCAGTCTTCCGGAGGGATTAGAAGCCAAGTTTAGGATTGTAGGAGAGGGAGTGGAAGAGGTTAGATGAGAGCGTCAGGTGAAATGGTTTATTATCAAATATTGGACGTTTCTGGAAAAAGTCCGGAAAAAAGAATTAGTTCAGTTATCCAGAATTTAGTCCTAAACGTAGGTATGCATCCAGTAGGCGGATTAGAAAGCAGAGTAACCTCTGCTGGAGAGATCTCCTTGCAGCTGCTCAGGGAGAGCCATATTTATAGTTTTCAATCTTTTGGGGAAGAAGGAGAATTTATTATTCCTATCTTGTCTTGTAAGCATTTCTCCCCTAAATTAGTAAGAGATTATCTTCAAAGAAATTTAGGTGTGAGAAGATACAAGATATCTGGTTATGTTCGAGAATAATTTTTACCTATTCGGTTGCAGGTAATCCTCCACTTTTAAAGATTACTCTTCCGGTAGTAGTAACTAACCCAAACATTTATAAATTGCAATCTGATTTACCCAAAACTATGACCAGAAAACCCGAATTATGGACTACTTATGCCTTGAGAAGATTTGGGCAAGCAGGATTAGAATTTGAAGGTTGGTATACTGAGGGTGTAGCTGGTAAAGATAATATTTCCTATCTTAATCGGGGGAGTGGCAATAATGGGATTGTTGTGGTTTTGAGTACAATTTACTCTGAAACCGCATTAGATGAACTGCTGACTAGCTCTCGCCCAGATCAGTATCAGATGTTCTTAGAGGGGAAAATTACTAACTATTTCTCTTTTGGTAACGAAAATAGTTATATTGATTTTAGCATTAATCCTGCCGGGAAAGTTGTTGTAGAAGAGAGATATTGTGATCAGCAGGATTCGGATCAAAGAAGATTATTCCCAAGAAAGAAAGAGGCTCAACGAAATGCAGCAGAATTTCTGGACCAATTAATGGAATATACTCAAAGAGTTTTGTCTCCATTAACTAAACAATAATCATCAGATCTATTTATCACTATTATTATCACCTCCTTAATCTCGGAAAGCACATACTCACCCTAATTCCAGAATAATTATAAGCTTTAACCATTCTTAACAACCAATGCTTCCTCAGTATCGTAAAACCTGGTCTATATTTAGGTCGCTGGCTGAATGCAAGGACCTGCGCGGCTATCTAACCGGATTAAAAGAGCATGAATTAGGCACTTTCTATCATTCTCTACAGGTTGGAATTCTAAGTATAGATTTAGGAATAGAGAATTGTGTAAATAAAGGATTATTATATTCTCTAGGCTATGCCGGAATGCTCCATGATCTCGGTAAAGAAGATATCCCTTTAGAAATCCTAATTAAAGACGGCCCTTTGACTGCAGAAGAGAGGGCAGTAATTGAAACTCATCCCCGATTAGGCTTTTTATTTGCAGAAAATAATAGTTTAGAAACAACCAAAAAAGTTGTAGTTGCCCATCATGAATATAAACGAAAACCATACCCTCGTGAAGGAATAGATCGAAGAACTGCTCCTAGAGGGACTGAAGAAAGAAGAATTTATAATCCTAGAATTGTGCAATTAGCCCAAATGGTCGCGGCTGCAGATTTGTATGATGCCTTGACCTCTGCCCGCAGCTATAAAAAGCCCTGGCCCATTGCTCGAGTGGAAAATGTTTTAAGGCAAGAGTATCTCGGCGATCAGAGATATATCGACCAATTGCTGAGATGGCATAGGCAGGAGAAATCTTTATAAATAAGCTTCAGTTCTAGATAAAACATAGCCGACGCTAATCTAAGATTGGATTGAGCAGGGCTGCCTGAGGCAAAAAATAGGGCAGACGAAAGTTAATCTTTCTTCTGTTTTTAGTCTCAAATATAATCAATATGTGGTGAATAACTATGGGCGACGAACAAGAAAGTTTATTGATCGATTCCAAAGAATACCTTAAATCCGGGATTCATATTGGAACTAAATTTAAAACCAAGTACATGTCTAATTTCATCTATAAGACCAGGCCGGACGGATTAAGCGTGCTCAACTTAAAGAAGATCGATGAAAGAATTGGTACTGCTGCTAATCTTTTGGCTAATTATGCTCCTGAAGATATCCTGGTTACCAGTAGAAGAGAAACTGGCTGGAAAGCTTTAAAGAAATTACGTGATCTTACCGGGATAAAAGTCTTGCCGGGAAGGTATCCTCCTGGAATTCTGACCAATCCTAACCTGAAAACTTTTTTCGAGCCTAAGATTGTCATGGTCTGCGATCCCTGGCCGGATAAGAATGCCGTAGACGATGCCTATAAGATTGGCGCGCCAGTAATCGCTTTATGCGATACTAATAATCAATCTAATAAGCTGGACTTAGTGGTTCCCTGCAATAATAAGGGTAAGAAATCTATTGGCTTGCTTTTCTATTTAGTCGCTAGGGAATATCTGCTCAAGCGCGGAATCATCAGCAGCGCAGGAGAGATGACTGCTACCATTGAAGATTTCACTGAGGAGTAAGTTTAATCTTCATTTATTTTTTAATTTTCTTTTTAATCTCTCTGAATTTCTCTCCTTCTTTTCCACAACTTTTAAAAGAGCAATCTTACCTTCTAAATAATCATGAAAAAAGTTGTGACTATAGGCGGAGGTACAGGCAATTTTACCGTATTGAGAGGATTAAAAAAGTATGATCTAGAGCTTAGCGCTATCGTTTCCATGGCCGATGATGGCGGCTCTACGGGTATTCTGAGGGATGAATTAGGTGTTCTTCCTCCCGGAGATGTGCGTCAATGTTTAGTTGCTCTTTCAGATTCCAGCAAATTAATGCGCGGCTTGATCAATTACCGTTTCGAATCTGGAGGACTGGAAGGGCATAGTTTCGGCAATCTTCTTCTCTCCGCTTTAGAGAAGGTTACTGGTAGTTTTGAGACTGCGGTAGAGGAAGCCGGAAAAATTCTATCTATTAAAGGCAAAGTTATTCCCATTACCATCAATCCAGTGAGATTAAAAATGCTCTTAGATAATGGCAAGCTTCTAAATGGAGAAAAAGAAATTTATGTTTCTACTGAGATAGATCAAGGTTTTCGAAGTATTTTTTTAGATCCTATCCCTAAAGTTAATCCCCGAGCTTTAGATGAAATTAAAAATGCAGATTTAATCATTCTCGGCCCGGGAGGATTGTATAGTAGTTTAATCCCCATCCTCTTGGTAGAAGGAGTAAGTAAAGCTCTGCGAGAAACTAAAGCAGTAAAAGTATTGGTCATCAACTTAATGAATCGCAAGGGCCAGACCACCGCTTTCAAAGGTAGTGATCATCTCCGAGAATTTAAGAAATATCTCGGTAAAGATATTTTTGATCATATTCTCTTTAATAACGGAAAACCACCTCAAGAATTAGTTCAATTTTATGAGCAAGAGGGAAATTTAGTCGAGAATGACCTTCAAAACGATTCTCGAGTCATCCAGGCTGACCTGCTCAGCAGCGAACTAAAAGAAGTACAAAACGGAGATTTGCTTAAACGCAATCTTATCCGTCATGATCATAAGAAACTTGCCCAGGTGCTCCTGAGCATCATTAATGAGATTTAAATTGAAACCTAAGCTTTTAATTTTTGATCTGGATGATACTTTATACCTTTGTTCCGGAGTGGTTAAAGCGGATTATTCTAATCTAGAGGAGATCAAACCTTTTCTAGGAGTAAAAGAATTCTTAACTAGAAATACTTTTAGAAAAGTATTAGTGACTAAAGGTAATCCAGAGATCCAGCAAAGAAAGATTGCTGTTTTGGAAATCAAAGATTTTTTTGAAGAAATTTTTTATCCTTTAACTGAGGAGAATAAAATAGCCTGTTTTTGGGAGATCATTCAGAATTATCCAGATTACGACTGTTGGGTTATCGGAAATAAAATCACTGCCGAGATTCGTTCGGGAAAAATGCTCGGTCTAAAGACCGTGCTAATTAATCAGGGAAAATATAAAAATTTAAAAGCCAAAGATGGTTTTGAGATTTCAGATCATGAAATTGAAGAATTTGATCAATTGGAAGGGGTGCTAAATTGCAAGCAGTAATCTTAGCCGCGGGAAAGGGCACTCGCATGTATCCTTTAACCGTGAGCAGACCCAAACCTTTGATCGAGATAGCCAACAAGCCGGTATTGGAACATAATCTAGAACAGATGTTGGGTTTGGTAGAAGAAGCCATCATTATTGTTGGTTATAAAAAAGATCAGATCATCAACCGTTTCGGAGATAATTATAAAGGTCTGAAAATCAAATATGTGATTCAGGAGAAACAATTAGGTACTGGTCATGCCGTTTTAACTGCAGAAAAGCTGATCCAAAATAAATTTTTGGTGCTTAACGGCGACGATTTGTTTTCTAGAAAAGATATGGTCAATCTTTCTAAGTACGATAATTGTATTTTAGTCAAGTATAAAGAAGATCCTTCCGCTTTCGGAGCAGTAGTAGTAGAGAAAGGTCTGGTTAAAGATATTGTAGAAAAATCAAAAAAAGTAATCTCCCATTTGGTTAATACCGGGATGTATTCTTTCTCCCCAGAAGTTTTTGAAATTCTGAAAAAAGTCGAGCCCTCAGTAAGAGGGGAATACGAACTTACTGATGCAGTTAAGGTTTTGGCCAAAGAAGGAAAGATGCATTATGAAGAAGTCCAGGGCTACTGGATTCCGGTGGGTTATCCTTGGCATATTTTAGAAGCTACTGAGAAACTCTTAGAAGAGAAAGAAGAAGTCTTCATCAAAGGCAAATTAGGAAAAAAAGTTGTTATTGAAGGTTCTTTAGATCTTGGCGAAGGTTCTATGATTGAGGACGGCTGCATCTTAAAAGGCAATATTGTCATTGGAAAAGGCTGTTTCATCGGAGAGAACAGTGAGCTGTCTGGATTTACTGCCCTCGGTGACGGCACTCGGATAGGGGAGAAAGTTAAATTAGTTAATACCATTATCGGAGCTGGCGGAGAATTAGAAGATAGTTGTGAGATTAAAGACTCAGTGCTGGGAGATAAGGTTAGAATCAGTGCCGGAGTGAAAATATCTAATCTCGGGAAAAAAGGCACAGTCAAAGTTAATGGTCTGGGCAAAGAGTATGATTCTGGCAGGGAAAGGTTAGGAGCTTTTGTGGGAGATCAGTGCGTAGTCTGCAAGAAGCTTCATCCTGGAGAATGTGTGGAGAAAGATTGTTGATTCAGATATTTCATATTTCTCTTAAAGTTTAAGGTTAAACCATCCACCTAAATTCCAGAAAACCTTATAAAACCAAACAGTTTAATTCTAAGTATTAAATAAAAGAGTTATAAAAAGAGGTAAATCATGAAATTCCGGGTGAAAGATATGAATATAGCTACCGGTGGAACCATGGTGGCTATTCTCAATGAGAAAGACGCCAGAAAATTAGATTTCCATTCTGGGGATCGGGTTTTAGTCAAACATGGAAAAAAAGAAGCTACCTGTATTTTAGACCTTTCTGAAAGCAAAAAAGCAGTCCCGGAAGGAGAGATTGGTTTGTTTGAAGAAGTATTAGACCGATTAAATGTGCGCAGCCGCTCTTTAGTAAATATTTCTTTTACCGGTAAACCAGAAGCAGTAAAACATATCCGGGATAAATTGTACGGAAAGAAGCTTAATTATAAAGAGTTATATCATATCATGGACGATTTAACTCATGATCGCCTTACTGACATCGAAAAGACTTATTTCGTTTCTGCAGGCTTTACCCACGGCTGGAGCCATGAAGAAATTGTAGATATGACCAAAGCTATGGTTAATACCGGAGATAAGATTAAGTTTAAGGGTACTACTTTAGACAAACATTGTATCGGAGGGCTGGCCGGAAATAGGACCACCATGATTGTCATTCCCATCATCGCCGCTGCTGGATTTACTATACCTAAAACTAGTTCTAGAGCCATAACTTCACCCGCAGGAACTGCAGATACTATGGAATGCCTGGCTAAAGTAGAGCTGTCTAAACAAAAAATTATTTCCATCGTGCATAAAGCCAAAGCCTGCATCGTGCATGGTGGTTCGATGAACTTAGCTCCTGCTGATGATAAGATCATTGAGGTTGAGCATCCTTTATCCATTGATGCCGAAGGCCAGCTTCTAGCTTCAGTCATGGCCAAAAAATTTTCTGTTTCTGCTAATCATGTCCTGATAGATATTCCCATGGGAAAAAAAGCTAAGGTTAAATCTCTGGAAGAGGCTAAACATCTCAAAGAGATGTTTGAATTGATCGGAAGAAAATTAGGCATGCACGTAAAAGTTATCGTCAGCGACGGCTCTCAACCGGTAGGCAGAGGAGTGGGCCCTTTATTAGAGGCAGAAGATGTCCTCGCCGTATTAAGAAACGATCCTTCTGCTCCCGAAGACCTGAAAAACAAATCCATCTCTTTAGCGGGGATGCTCTTAGAGATGACTAGTAAATATAAGCCAGGAAAGGGAATAGAAAAAGCAAAAGAAATCTTGGAAAGCGGTAAAGCTCACCATAAGATGCAGGAAATTATCGAAGCTCAGGGCCGACAGCCTAAACCCAAATTAGGAGAATGCTGGTGCGGAACAAAAGCGGAAAAAGCTGGAACTGTTCGGGAAATAGATAATGATATCATCGCTAAAGTGGCCAGGATTGCCGGCGCTCCCGAAGATAAAGGGGCAGGATTATATCTGCATAAGAAAGTAAATGAGCGGGTGAAGAAAGGAGAACTGCTTTATACCCTTTATGCTGAGAATAAGGCTAAATTAGAGTTAGCTAAAGAGTTTATTTCGAAACAGAAAGGGTATGTAATTTATTGATTAAGAATCATTAAAGAATTGTTTTTTTTAATCTTATCGCCTATTCTTGCCAATTGTTATCTAATCAAATCTATTCTACAGCAACAAAATTAATTTAAATACTGCTAAGATTAATCTGTTTATGGCTCTCACTGAAAAAATTATAGCCCTTATCAGTAAAACCTCTTTATTTCGAGGGTTTAATGATCTTGAGCTGGAAACTTTTCTGAGATTTACAGGTGGGGAAGATTATTCACCTAACCAGGTTATTATTAAAGAGGGAGAGAGAGGAAATAATCTTTATATTATCGAAAGCGGGTTGGTGGCCGTAGTAACCGCTATTCATGTTAGAGAAGAATTAAAAAAGATGCGGGAGAAAAAATATAAAGTCTTAGCCCAATTGAAAGACGGAGATTTTTTTGGTGAGATCGGATTTTTCACTTCTAATCCTCGCTCTGCTTCAGTAGTAGCTGTAAATCAAGTTAAATTGCTCTGTTTAGGAGAGAATGAGCGAGACGATTTAGAATACCGAGAACCGGGAATTTGTTGTAAATTTTATCATAATCTTCTTGGAGAGATGGCTACTCGTATAATTTCAGGCAATGAGGCTATCCGCGCTTATTACCAAGCGGTTAATCGCGATCCTCGATCAATAAAGTAACTTTCTCACAAACTTTATATACTGTAACTTTCTGATTCATTCTATCTTCCTCTAAGTGTAACCAAAGTTTAAATCTTTATTAATTATGACCAAAACCAACGAATTTGAATTGGACATCAACGAATTATTCCATCAAGAGATTCGTAAAGCAGAGAAAACCCTAAAAGAAATAGAATCTTTATACACTAAAGATCTTAAATCTTTAGAGAAATTATCTGATGCTATTGCCAGGATCGGAGGAAGCTGGGGCTTTATTTTTTCTTTTCTACTATTTATTTTTATTTGGATTGGGATAAATACTTTTGCTTTATTTGGAGTTTATGACCCCTTCCCTTTTATCCTTTTAAATCTAATTTTATCTTGTCTGGCCGCGATCCAAGCTCCGGTTATTTTAATGGCCCAGAACCGGGCCTCTAAGCGTGACCAGATTAGGGCCGAGTTAGATCTGGAAAAAGACTTGCGAGATCTGCATATTGATGAGAATTCGCACCGGATGCTTTTGAAACTGCAGAAGGATATAAAGAAAATTAAGAAGAAGTTGAAGGTTAGGTGAAGATTGGTTTGTTTTTACAGAAAAAAGTTTACGAGATAAATTGTTCTAAAATCTCCTACAAAACGTCAAGAATCCAGTATGCCCTAACATCTGGAATTCCGGCCGCATGATCTTATCTTCTATCTTCCATTTGCGTTCAAGCAACTCTAGAGTCTCTACCACTTTAATCCCAGTATTTTTCGTACTCTCAATAAACTGTTCTACTTGGTGCAAGTTTGGTAAGTAAACCACTAGATGCCCGCCATTTTTCAGAGCTTTCTCTGCCAGCAAGGTAATTTTCCATGGTTCGGGCAAATCTAAAGTAATCAGATCCAGATTCTTCTCTGCAATCCCTTTGGAAATATCTGCTAATTTTAATTTAGTATTTTCAAATCCAAACAATTTAACATTTTTCTGCAATATTTCATAATGTTCAGGATTATTTTCATAGACCGTAATTTCTTTACAAACATTAGCCAGAGAGAAGCACAACGAGCCCGAACCTCCCCCTGCATCTACTACACTAGAATTTTTATTTACCCCCGTCTTCGCCAGAATCAAGCCGATATCTTTCTGGATAATCACCTGCGGTCCTCTGGCTAGGTTTTCCCATAAGTCTGAGAAAGTAGGTTCAATCAAATAAAAACTATTTCCCAGATTGGATTTGACTTCTTCTTTACCCGAAGCCAGATCTTTCTTGGCAATAACTCCCGCAGAAGTATGAAAATTATCTTCTAGGTCTTTAACCAAATATTTTTTACCCGTACTTTTTTCGATTAAAATTTTTTTAATGCTTCTCATTTTTATTTTATTATCTTTGAACTCTTGTTTCTATCTAAAGTAATCCATTTTTTTGTATCTGAAGAATTAACATAGCCATTTTTAATTAATATATTCTCCCCCACCTGAAGATTATTTTTATCAATATCATCCTCCCACAGTTTTAATGTTAATTTACCAGAACTATCTTCTATTAAAATATTTTCTAATCTTAATTTTCTACCTCTTTTCAGAACATTTAACTCTTCTTTTGCTATAACTTCAACTTTAAAGTTCAAATGACTACCCACTTCTGCTTCAACTAAAAGTGTTACCTTTGGTATAAAATGGGGTATTCTCTCATTATAAGGAGATTGCGGCACTTTTATTAACTTTAATTTATTCAAAAATTCATTACTCCTAAACTTTTGGTTAGGATTTCTTTCAAAAGAATCTAAATAATTTCTAAATACTTTGGGATATTTCAATCTTTGTAATGGTACTAGATAAAGATATTCTGGTTCTTCCGGTTTATTTCCTATTCCCACAACTATCAAACAGGGGTTCTCTTGGGCGTATTTATTGTATCTTTCTATCTGATGTTTTTTAGCCCAGAAAATATGTTCTTTTTCTCCACCCAAGAAATCTTTTCGATATTTGCATTCTAACCAGTAAACATTATTATTGTCTCTATTTTTAATTTTGAAATCTGGTGGTTCTGCATCATTTTTGATATACCTATTTCTATTCTTATAGTTATCCCGATTCCATGCTAAAATTTCCCACTGTTTGTTATCAAGAAGATCACAAATATATTCTTCAAATTTATCACCTTTTTCTTTATCTTTGTCTATGTGATAATTGATGAAGAAGTACATTAATAATAATCCAATTATGAAAGGCATTCCTAACATCATAATTAATATTATTGTTTCTATACCTGTCCATTCTTCTTTAGTATTTTCCTCAGTAGCGCTAACACTAGCTATCAAGACGAGAAAAATAAAAATTAATACAACTTTTCGCATAAATAGATTCTTTCAATATTAGCTTTATATACTTTATGATATTGTTAAATAAAGTTCTTAATGTTAAGTAAAGTTTTTAAGTATTCCCAACTTTTTATTGGTGGAATGTTTAAATGTGGATTAGATATTAATGGAGTTACTGATGAACAAATTAAGAAAACATACTTTGAGGTAATGAAAATATTTGAAAAAGAGGGTTATCACTTTGGAAACAACATAAGACTCTTGGGTGGGGGTAAAATTAGAATATTCGGTATAGGCAGAGATGGAAGATGTGCTTTTTGTGAATACTTAAAGAAAGCAGTTGTTAAATATTTTAAAGAAGCAAAGACAAAGGGAAGTATTGAATTATTAGAGTGTCCGTTTAATTCATATAAACTAATTGATTATACATTAAAAACTATTGAAGCACGGAGAGAATTACTAAAAATGTTAGCTAATTCTCAGAACACAAATAAATAATATATTTAAACAGGTTATAGGTTTAAACCTGCATTTCCCTATCTTTCCCAGTAGTTACCCTTCCGCCCTGCCATTGGCCACGGTAAAGGCTGGCTTTTCCTTCTATTCTGACAAATAAAGCCTGGCAGAATCTTGCTCCCAATTCTATTTCCACTTCGCAGGGCCCCGCATTGTATATCGCCGGATGTAAAATCCCGCTAAAGCCCGGATCTGCTACTGTGCCCCGCATGATAATTCCCATTCGATGCAGAGTAGTTCTAGGTTTAAATAAAACAAAAACATCTTCAGGGACATTAATTTTTTCGATGGTCTCTGCAATTAAATAATCTCCCGGCTTAAGCACATAAGAAGATTTTTTATCGGGATTATAGCTGGCGATTTCCTCTGCTTCTGGAGTCTGCCTTTCTGTAATTCCTAGAAAAGCTTTTCCTTTCAGTTTAAAGAGCTTATTTAATCTTAAATCAATCACTACACTTTCAGGATTGAACTTCTCTCTGTCGCAGAGGTTTTCGATTAGATTTTTCTCTTCAATCAATTGTTTGATTTTATCTGTACCCAGAATCATAATTTAGTCAAGAACTTAGAATATTTATATTTGTTTTGGTTTTTTAGTTAAACCACTTCAACCCTTCCGCTTTCGTATGGGCATCGGCCTAGTTGGCAATGTTTTAACCCCAGCGATTGGTATTTTCCATAACCGTCTGGAAATATTGTCACTATCGTTCTAAATCTTTTCTCCAATTGTCTCGCCGCCAGAAAATTAGCTCCGGAAGATGCTCCTACGCAGAAGCCATATTCTTGCCGAATATAATTCGCTGCCTCTTTCGCTTCCGCACTGGAAATACAGATTACTTCATCAATCAGTTGATTTAACCCCCCTCTAGGTCCTTGCACTATTTTAGGAATAAACCCATCACCAATACCCTGAATTTGATGTAATCCCGGACTTCCTCCACTCATTACCGAAGATTCTGAAGGTTCAACTGCAGCAATATAAATATTCGAATAAACCTCTTTAAGCGCTTTTCCAACTCCCATCAATGTTCCTCCGGTTCCTACTCCGGCAACAAAAGCATCGATAGAATCTATTTGATCTCTTTTTATCTGTTGTAAAATTTCTTGGCCAGTAGTGCGATAATGGCATTCTACATTTAACGGATTAGAAAACTGGTCGGGATTAAAATATCTTTTTTCCATAGCCATTAAATCCCTGATTTTGGCTGCTTCTGCGAAACTTCCCTCTTCGGAACAAAGGATTAGCTCCGCGCCCAAATCGCAAATAATTCGTTTTCTTTCCTCGCTCATATTTCTGGGCATGACAATAGTTACTGGATGTCCTAACTCTCGGCCATAATAAGCCAGAGCAATGCCAGTATTCCCGCTGGTAGCTTCTACTATCGTTTTTCCTTTATGTAATAAGCCATTTCTTTCGCTTTCTTCCAGAATATATTTAGCGATCCTATCTTTGACACTTCCTGTAGGATTAACACATTCTAATTTAGCGTAGATTCCATCTACTTTAATTAAAGGCGTATTTCCAACTGGTGGTAGTGGAGTTTTCATCGTTGCTTTCAACCAGAAAAATAGTTTATTTAAAGTTTATGTTCTAACCAATAGTTATACCAAAAAGTTAAATAAAAAAACAAAAAAAAAGAAACTTATTTCTTCTTAACCAACACAGCCATTCCCAGTACAATCGCCAGGAAGACTAAGAAGACCAATACTGCTAGCAGCATGATATAAATATTGCTCTCTCGGAAACTGGTCTGTACAGTTACTGGCTCTTCTTTAGCTACCTGTGCTTTCTGGGCAGCTAATTGCTGCTGCAGCTGGGCACTTAGCTGTTTAGCTGTTTCTTCAGCCGAGAGTACTTGTTTCTGTTGAGCAGATCCTGCACTAGCACAATCTTTCACCTCTAAGGTTACTTCCTTAGTTTCAGATTCATCATCACTATCATAATTTACTTCGATGGTGATAGGATACTGCTGTTCAGCTGCATCGGCAAGGAATTCATCCAGCACGAACTTTAAAGTATCTTCAGTATCATCTTCAGTGTACTTTCCCAGTTTGGTGATGGTCTTGGTTAAGTCCAGACCCAAAGCAGTGTTAACTACTTTCACTTCCACATTTTTCTCATCTTTCTTACCCACATTTTCAATGGTAAGTTCTAAAGAGCTGTGCCTGGAGGGGCATTGGACTATGGAAGCGCTTAAATCTGCTTCTTTGATGATCAGCTTGTGATCTTTTCTTTCTACTTCTACAGTTTGGGTAAAAGTAGTTTTCTGTTCGCTATCATCATCAGCACCGGTACCTTCAGCAGTAATTTCTAGAGTATAGCTGTCTTCATCTAAGTTTTCTTCAGACAAGTCAAAAGTAACTTCAGCATAATCATCTTTGCCTTTATCTAGATCAAACTCTTCAGCTTCTTCTTCTAAATCATCTCCATCAACATCAATTAGGGTAAAAGTAACTAAGATCCCTTCAATATCTTCGGTATAATCATTCTTGATTTTAACCTTGAGGGTATTGCTCTCGTCTACAGTTAATTTTCCGGTAGCTTTATCATTAACCTTAAGCCCGTCGATTACTAAGTAGCTTTTTGGATCAAGATAGACATTAGCTGTTTTAGTGATAGTTTCTAAGCCTTTCTTTCCGCTTACGGAAATCTTTCCAATACTGTGTTTTCCGCCATCTTCATCTTTCGGAACAGTAAACTCTAATTTCGCTTTGAAAGATTCTCCCGGAGCCAGTTTGCTGTAGGCACTAGGAAGGACTGTAGCAGCATAATCGCTGGCTATTCCGCTGGTAGCTAAGATTATTTCGGTGATATCATCTAGAGAGCCAGCGTTCTTGATGGTTACATCTGCACTGACTTTGTCTCCTCGGTCAACCCCGGTAATAGATATTTCCGATATCTCTAGGTCAGTTAAAACATTTTCAATCACTTTATAGGTTGAAAAACCAGTTACAGTAAAGACAAAGCCTTTATCGGTATTGCTTACTGCTTTACAGACAGCCTCAGGACAAGCAATAAAATCTACTCCCTCAAAATCAGGGGAATACAAGATTTTATGCAGAGTATAAAGTTTCTTTAAAGTAATAGTCGCAGGTACATTGATTCCTGCAGTTTTAGGATTGTTTGTATCAATCGCTACCATTCCGTCTGCAATGGTGATCACTTCATCCAGGTCAAAGATAGCAGTTAAGTCTACTGGCTCATTAAAGACGATTTTACCATATTGGTTCTCTATAGTAAAGTCTTCGAAATATTTTAATTCCGCTTCCGTTGCCTCTTCCGGAATATTAGTCTTTAAAGTAGTAGATAAAGGAATATCGGTTACTAATAAGGTCCAGACAAACTCTTCCCCGTTAGCTTCTACGGTTAGTAAATATTCACCCTGCTCTTCGTTGGAAAAAGTATAAGTATCCTGTCCAGCAGCCATTAATGCTTTCTCCTCGCCATCTTTAGCTACATACCAATTAATGATATTCTCATAGCCTTCTTGGTTCAGATTAGCCCGAGCTTGGAATTCTTCTCCGTCAGCTAAGATCCAGGTGCTTCCAGCATTATTATCTAAGATCCATTCTCCTAGATCAAACACTTCCGTATCTTTCAGACAGCTATTTTTCAGGATGGAAACCGATTCATCATCGCTTTCGTAGCCATTACGGTAAGATATTTCAAACTTCAGGTTATTACTTCCGCTGCTTAATTTTGCAGTAGGCACTTTTACAGTATAAGTAGTCTGGGAATTTGGAGCAATAGATAGTCCGGTCAGCTCTTGAGTTAAATCCACTTTCCCGCCTTTGACTGTTAATACAATGTCATCTTCGGTATTGCTACCTTTATTGATTAAGTTCATGGTAACAGTAGCTTCCGGAGCGCAGGTGAAACCATTCCAATTCTCCCCCGCTAATTCTTCTTCCTCTACCATTAAGTCTGTAATCACAAGATCTGCTGCTTTCTGCTCGAGATTAAAGATGAATTCAAAGACATCGCTCTGTACTTTTTGATTATCTTCATAATCATCTCCGCTCACGGAAAGTTCAGCCCCATACTTCCCTTTGGTCAATTGGTAAGGTAATTGTTCTTTGAAGATAATTTCTTTACTCTGTTTGGCATTAAGATTGATTGGCTCATCGCTTTCCAGATTAACTATAGTCGTCAGTAAGTTAGCTACTACTCCCGTTACTGGATGTTCTAAATGGTTAGTAACCGTTAATCTTACTTCAATTTCTTGATCAGGAGCAAGAGCAATACTCTCTTTTCCTTCCTGAACTACATTTCCATTAACTTTAACATTGCTGATGCTTAAGGTGTTTTCTACTTCCGCTAGAACTGATTCTTGAATGGTATTAGTCTGGAAACCGCCTATATCTTCAATGATGTCCACAGTCAATTCTGAAACTCCCGCTTTATCTTTTGCTGGAGGATCACAGCTTAACTGGGTTTTCGCTCCGTCCATACTGCATTCAATTAGGTCCAGATTACTTTGATGTTCATCATCAATAGGAACTTCGAAGGTTAAGATCCCTTGATAATTCTTATCTTCAGTGATGTAAACATATTCTCCTTCCTCATCCTGCTCAAAGAAATCTACTTCTTTAGTCTCAGCAGAATTTTTGATGGTCAATAAAGCTTCTTCTACTACTTCTGCTTTCAGGCATGGCCCGACCGTGATTTCAAGTGTAGCCGAATCAGCCATGAATTTTCCTTCGCTGCTCTCAAAATAAGGATTGATTAGATATAGATAGAGAGTATGCTCTCCATAATCTAGTGCGGAAAGATTCAAGCTCAGAGAAGTATCTAAACTTTTTCCTCCGTCAATAGCTGGTAAAGTTTCGAATTGGTGAATTTTAGGATTTCCGCCGTTAAATTGGCTGAACTTTCCAGTCATTTTATCAAAGGAGCTTAACTTAGGTTCTTTTTCATAAACTAATAGCTCTGGAGTTATTGGTTGGTCTCCGGTATTAATAATACTTAAAAGTAAGGTATTAACTCGAGTACAAGTTAGTAGATAATCTGTTAAAGTAGCATCATCTAAATGTACATCTGCATCTTTCTTGTCTAGATTAAAGGTGATAACTTTTTCGTCCTCGAAATCATTTCCTAATCCTAAGAATCCCCAGAAATCATCATATTCAACTTTTACTTTAAGATCAAAAGTTCCGGCAGTAATAGTATAAGGTACTTGGAAAGTAAAAGTATCCTCGCTTTCATCTTCAGTCTCTAAGACCCAATAACCATCTTCGCAGTCAGCTCCGTTACAGACCCCTTGATAATTTACAAAGTCTGGAATTGTATTCGCTTTAGCTTGAACTTCTACGTGGCCAAGCTCGTCATCAAAATTATTAATGAATTTTGTGCTGATAGTAAATTTCTGGCCAGGAATTACAGTATATTCTTCAGTGCCATTCCAGCTATCTCCATTCACTTTTACATTTAATATTTCTAAAGCTGGTTTTACGGTAAGGTTAAACGCCTCCGGAGCAGAATTTTCTGCACCATCAGTTATTACTACACTAATCTCGCTAGTGCCTATATTGGTTTTTAGAGGGGTACTTTTTAAGTTCATATCATTCAGGAAATCAATCGCTAGCCAGTCCAGAATAGAATCAGCTGCAGAGATAGCAAAATCTCCACTGGTTCCATTATCATATTCAGCACTAACTAAATAAGGAAATTCTACTCCTTCGATAGCCTCCTGATCAGGAATTGGATCGATTACAATTGCTCCCAGAGCCGCTTTTACTGTCAGCAAGAGCAAAGCCAGAACTAAAAACATAACTACAATTTGTTTGATATTTTTCATTGTTTATAACCCCTCGTTTGTATTTTTTAGTAATTTGATTTTTTTATCGTAAATAAAGTCTGAAATCGCTTATTTACGATTAAAAGGCTTTTCGCTTTTTATAGTAGTTTATCGCCTTTTTAGATCGGAGACACCACTAAAAATCTATCCCCAAAAACACTTACCACCCCGATTCTTTCTTAATCTTTAAGATGTTCTTAAACCATTAATTCTTCAATAAAACCATAAAAAAGATGATGATTAAAGCTAAGACGATAACTAAGGCTGCCAGCATGATTCCTACCAGGAAATCTTCTCGACTATAGGTATCTTCAACCGTATTTATGATCATAGAGGAAGTTAAAGGTGTAGCAGTTCCAGTACTGGTAGCTTTAGGAGCAGTAGTCTTGGCCGCAGCCGGAACAGTCTGAGTAGCAGTCTTTCCTACCGTACTCTCTTTCTCTTCTCCCTCCAGATCTAATTTAGAGGTAATCACTTCTGCCTCTTCTTCAGTATTGCTTTCCTCAGTTGCAGAAACCTCGGTCTCTTCCTTAACTACTGGTGGAACTGTTTTCTTGCATTCTCCAACTATTAAATTAAATTTTTCTTCACTGATTACTTCATCTTTATCCACATAAGCTTTCAGATCAAAAGCATAAGTGCCTTTTTTCATGGTTTTTGGGAAGGTATAAACAAAATCTTTAGTCCAAGTATCTTCATCCCCGCTTTTCTCGATATAGAGGTTTTGTAAATTCTCATTGAACTTTAACTCCTCATTAACTATAGACAAAGCTGCAAATTTTTGGTCCTGAGAACCAAAATTTTTAATTTCAACCTTGAAAGTAAAGCTTTTCTCGCAGAGAGTTACGCTTTCCGGAACAGTTACAAATTTAGTTATTCTCAGATCATCTTTTTCTTTTTTGATGGTTACATCTAATTGTTTCTCTATGACGTATTCTACTCCTTTATCATCTTCCCCTTCCAGGGTGATATCTAATTTATAATCGCCGGCACTGGCATCTTCATTGATCATGAATTCAATGGTTTGTTCCACATTTTCGCTGGCAGCTAAGTCGTCTAGATCAAATTCTTCCTCAAAGCTATCTTCAAAGAAATCATTATCATCAGCTTCGATGGTTATTTTGATATTACTCATGTCCACATCATAATCTTTATCCATTAAGTTTTTGACTTTAAATTCCATGCTCACTTTAGTGTATGGTTTAACATTTTCCTGTAATTTTAAATCCATTTCATCAGAATCAAAAGAATCGGATTCTTTATTTCCGTCTTCACCGACATATTCTACCTGCAGGTTAGACATTTCCAGCATAGATTTGGTTTTCTGGGTTAAAGCTACACTGTCCAGCTGAACTCCAGCTAAGCCCTTGACCACTACATTTCCGATATTAGTTGCTCCTGTACCCTTATCATGGGTAATGTTCAAGGCTAAAGTAGTAGAAACAGTCCCATTTCCGGGGATGGTTAATTCTTTGCTTTCAGCAGTGTATTTGGTCGGTAAACCAGATACTTCTAATTTTACTTTTACCTCTTCGAGATTATTATTTTTCAGGTTGAAAGAGCTGGTTGTTACTATAATGGTCTTCTGACCGTCTTCAGCGAATTGGTTATAATCTGCATCAGCGATGACTTCTGCATCGGTTAAATCTACATTAGCCGAAGCATAAGGCGCATCAGCAAAGACCGAAGTGCTACCTATAATCAATAGTATAAATAATCCCCAAAGTAAGCTTGTAGTTTTGATTTTTACCCACCCCGCATAGCGTTTTTCATTCTTAAGTAGTACTAGCTTTTTAAAGATTTATATACTGGAGTATCTAGATCATCTTTGTTCTAGTCTACTCATAGTTAAGATTAATTTTGAAAAAAAGCAATTGAAAAAACCAAAAAAAGAGAAAATAAAATAGGAATTTTCTCCCCCCTATTTATGTCCCATGTAAAAGAATTTCTCGATGGAAACATCAGTATCATTATAGTTTCCTGAGCGAGGATGGTTTGTGCTGGGAGCAGCGGCTTGAGCAGGTTTTGCTGCTGAAGTAGAAGATCCTTCTCCGCTTCCTCTAGATGGATTAGATCCCTCTTTGGAAGTGGGGCCAGAAAAAAGCATCTTGTTTCTTAAGTATCCAATCTCTTTTTCCATTGATTCCATCTTCTCCTGGAACTCTTTGAATTTCTTAACAATAAAAGTAGTATTCTTTTCCAGAATATCTTTGACCTTCTCCGGATGAAGGTCTTCTGAATCTTTAGGGCCGGTGCTATTTTCATTCATCCTGCTGCGCATTTCCGAGTAAGGCTCACTGTCCCGATCCCGAAAAACTGCTTCTGCTTTGACTACTGCTTCATCTCTGCTGCTGGCTAGGCCTTGTTTAAGCAGATCTAGAGCAAGAGCATTAATTTTCTGAATTCTTTCTACATCCATTTTCATCAACCTCGTTTTTTGTTTGAACTATTACTCTTACTTATTATTCTTAGTTTATTGAATAAATTTAATTATAGCAAATGTGTTAAATATTCGTACTTTTATTCACACATTTGTTATTAGGAGAAGTGTTAAATGTTCGAAATTTTAACACTTCGAGTATAATTACCAGAAAAACGTAAATATAAAGTCATTATAATGTTTTCTATTCTCCAGCCACTAGATTTTAAACCAAAATAAAGAATAATTGATCTAATCCCATCTATTTATAAGCTCTTTGGGTTAATCAGAACTAGAATCTACCCACAAACTAGCGGAATCTGGAATGGAATTATGCCCTTGCTTCCTAATAACACTAAAACCAGGCCTAAAACAATCCCAATAATCAATCCCACCATAAAATACTTGAATTCAATAATCCCTAATTGGCCTCTTTTTTGCATGGATTCAAGTATTCTCTATTTATATATAAATCTTTCTGTTTGCTCTAAACCAAGCGAAAGGTTTATAAACTCTCTTCGAAAATAGTATATAAAGTTAAGCTTTAACTGGACGGTGATATCTCGAACGCACGAGAAGAAGGTAATAAAACCAATGGGATTCAGGTTAAAATAGTGCGTTTGAGATTACGAGACGTTATACGTCGAGTATAGTTCTCGAACGGGTGAACTCAACATGATTCGCAAACAACTCAAAGAATGCCCAGAATGCGCCAGCAAGAACATTTTTCGTAATGCTGAGAAGGGGGAAACCATCTGCCGTGATTGCGGTTTAGTCATTGAAGATCGTATGGTTGACTTTGGTCAGGAATGGCGGGAATTCGATGAGGATGGAGGTTCTAGAGGTGGCGGCCGAGGAGCTGGAATTCCGACTTCCCAAACCCAATTTGATCTAGGTTTAGGCACTGAGGTTGGAAATAATGCCGACATCTATAAATTAGGTTCTGAACGAGATCGGGATCGTATTCTAAGATTAAAAAAATGGAATATTCGTATCTCTACTGCTATTGAAAGAAATTTGAAAGTTGCTCTGGCTGAGTTGAAAAGAGTTAGTTCCTTCTTAAAATTACCTAAATCCGTAGAAGAAGAAGCTGCCCGGATTTACCGTTTGGCGGTACAGAAAGGTTTGGTTAGAGGTCGTTCTATGGAATCTGTAGTTGCTGGCGCTCTCTATGCTGCTTGTAGAAGACATGAAGTTCCTCGAACTTTAGATGAGATGGGCGAAGCTTCCGGTATTGAGAAGAAAGAGATCGGCAGAACTTATCGTTTTGTAACTAGAGAACTGGAAATTTCCATCAAGCCCAGCAATCCTGCAGATTATATTCCTCGATTCGCTTCTGCTTTGAAATTAAGTGCGGAGACTCAATCTAAAGCTGTAGAGATTCTGGAAATGGCTCGAGATATTGAATTGACCTCTGGAAGAGGGCCGACCGGAATTGCTGCGGCTGCTTTGTATGTGGCTTCTCTGATTCATGGTGAGAAAAGAACCCAGCGGGAAGTAGCTGATGTAGCTGGAGTAACTGAAGTTACCATCAGGAATCGTTACAAAGAGCTGATTAAAAGGCTTAAACTAGCTAAAGTGGTAGAGAAGAGTAAGAAGAAGTAGATTTTTAAAGTTTAATTTTTGGTAGTGGGATGTTTTAAAGTAGTTAAAGATATAATATATTAATAGGGGAGAATAAAAAATGGACTTAAAAGAATTACTTTCATATCATAATCCAAGAATGGAAGAGTACCAGAAAATTATAGCTGGAACGGTATCAAAATTAATTACGTGCGAGGGCACTAATAGCTTAACATTGTTCATGGATAATTACAAATTTTTCTACGGAGAAGAAACATTTTCCCGAGGCCTTACCGGGAGAATATTAATAGATTTAGGCTGTGGCTGGATGCACATGGCCAAATATGCCCGGGATTATGGAGCAAAGGCATACTTAGGAGTAGATAAGTTTCACCCTTTTCCTGAACCACCAGCAGCTAAATTCCAAACGTGCTATCAGGTTGAAGATAATTTTGTCTGGGAAACCGGAATGTTAGGAGAAACGGAAGGTTTTATAGTTAAAGGCGACATGCTGGAATTGGTAGCTCGGCTTCCCGACCAGTCGGCTAGTTTTGTGGTTAATTCAGTGGATGCGACAGTAATACCTTCTGTGAGATATCACCACGCTTTAGCGGAAGAATTAGAAAGAACTACCGCAGATGGGGGTATTGTTTTCGGAATGTGTTCCGATGTTTTGAAGATTATGAAACAGAGAAGAGTTCTTCACCGGCTAGAACCAGAGCGAAATGATTATTCTGGTCTTTTTGTTAAAGAAAATGAGGTAAAATAAAATGACATGTAAGTATAGGAAAGAGTGTAAATTGTATCGTTCGGATAATCTGCCTGAACCGATTGTTCTTAACAAATTTGTGGCGAATGTTTGTAACTACCCTTCTGCTGAGGAATATAACCGGGGCTTAAGAGATTATTATGATTTAAATCAGAGAGGTGGAAATATTAATCTTTTTACAGGTACGGATTTTATAGTTATGGATCAACCGTCGTTGCTTAATCCTCCTGCTCCATTTGATTCAAGCCGGGGAGAAAAGAATTGCCAACTTTATTTGGCTTGGGAAGAAAATGCCAGATTAAAGCAGCAGATAGCTGATGGTAGCTTGGAAGAAAGAGCAAAGGGAGATGCAGAGATATTAGAGCAGAGGGAGTTAAATTAAGATGAACCATCCCGAACCACTTCCAACCATTCTCCCCGACTTATTGGAATCTTTAGTACAAGATACAATCGGAAGACCGCTGGGGCGCGATTATGGGTTTAGAATTTTTTCTGAGCGTGCTACAATCCTATCTGGTCCTGCACTTCAGCAGCTTCAGGAACAGCGTCGGCTAATTTATGGGGTACAATATTCGGTAATGGAAGGCTATCGGGTGCCGGTTTTGTTTGAATCAATTCTGTCAAAATCCGAGCCAAAGAGGATTATCTTTTATCGAGTCTTTCTGTCAGATTTTGGTGACCATAAAGGCTGGGATGTTAGGCCAGAAGAGAATCTACAGGAAAAACTACAGAGAGATAGGTCTGGTGAATAAATCTGGAAAATAGGAACAATCAGTAAAACATATAGAGAAATGCGTTGATTAGTGTAACGAAAACTTGCCTGCTCGTGCCTATCCACGGGCTAAAGCCCGTGGCTTTACGGCACTCGCTTACACTGGCAAGTTTTCGGAACAGAAATTTAGCGCCCTAAAGGGCGGGGCTTTATACCCAGCTAAATTTCTGTAAAAAACGCATTTCTAATATGAATCTTTGCCTAAAATATTACACCAATTATCGCAAAGATTCATATATTATAGGTTTTATGGATTTTCTTTAAATTTCATCCTCCCCATCTTCTGATTTTTTATATGTTTTTACCAGAAAAGATTAAAAATCTCCTCAACTCTTTATACTCCAGAATAAACAATAACCTAAACCATGCCTCTCCCTCCAGACCAGCAGAAACAGCTCAACGAACAGAAAAAGCAATGTGTTTTCTGTAAATTGATCTCCGGAGAGATGCAGGCCAAGAAAGTCTTTGAAAATGAGAAAGTTATAGCCATGCTGGATATTTATCCAGCGGTTAAAGGCCACACCTTATTTCTACCTAAAGAGCATTATCCTTTAATGCTTTATCTCGATCCTGAAGAATTCAATTCTTTCTTCGGTTTAATTCCTGCTTTGGCTAAAGCTCTGAAAGATAGTCTTGTTAAAACCGGAATAAATATTTTTATCGCCAGTGGTGGCGCTGCTGGCCAGCAATCTTACCATTTCTTGGTGCATCTGCTTCCCCGAGAGCAAGGAGACGGTTTTTTCAATTTTTATTGGGGCGGTAAAGCTAAATTAGCTGAAGATAAAGTTTTGCTTTTAACTAAAGCTTTCCAAGAAAAGATGAATAAGAGAAAGGGCCCATCGTTCCCTTCCGTAGAAAAAGCTCTAGAAGAGAGGCCAACTTATCTTAAAGAAATTTATGAAAATTCCTCCATCTTATTTGAAGATGAGACAGTTTTAGTGATCTTAGCTAAAAAAGGATTAGTTCCTGGACATATTGAGATCTACAGTAAGGAAGAAGAAAAATTCATCGAGAAATTATCTGAAGAAAGTTCTACTCATCTATTTTCTATCGCTTCTTTAGCCTCTGGTATTATTTTCGATCAATTGAAAGCCCAGGGAACAAATATTATCCTCAAGTCCGGTTCTGCTGATGATAATCCGCAGGGGAGATTATCTTTGCATATCCTTCCTAGAACCAATGAAGATGACTTGAACAAGACTTTATTATGGGCACCTAAACAGTCGGATTATGATCTGGATTCTTTAGTAGGAAAGATTAAAGAAAAAACCTGGAAGATTGGATATAAAGAAAAGAAAGAGATTAAAGAGAGAGTTGTTCTGCCCTCGAAAACAGTCTTAGGGGGAGAAGAAAAGAAAAAGATATCCGAAAAGCCAGCTTTCGGCGAGATTGAGCGCGAGATCAAAGAAGCGATTGAGAGGATTAAAAGAGATTTTAACTATTAAACTCTCGGTTATTCTTTGTCTTTTTATTAGCTCGGAGTTATCATTTTTGATAACCAAAGTGAAACAAAATGTTTATAAACTTAGCCTGTTTTCCAAAGCCTATGAACTCGAGGGACTTTTTAAAGCAAATAAGCCAGCTCAGGAAACCAGTGCTGACCACTAATGACCTCGCTAAAATAACCGGCTATGGTAAAAACTATCTTAAAGTATACCTCTTCCGGCTTAAACAAAAAAACCTCATTATTGAAGTAGAACGAGGAAAGTATGT
>Ga0209541_10000648_pt1 | contig 68950 bp, 77 predicted proteins | sample RifCSPlowO2_01_FD_184027 | JGI IMG/M metagenome (GOLD analysis project Ga0209541, IMG submission 184027) | Groundwater microbial communities from Rifle, Colorado - Rifle CSP2_plank lowO2_0.1 (SPAdes) (version 2) | ecosystem: Environmental > Aquatic > Deep subsurface > Groundwater | place...
CATCATCTAATCATTTTACTCAATTTTGGGTATGGTCAAAATGAAAAAAGCACTTTTATTTACAATGGGGTTAGTAATAATAGCTTCAGTATTATTATCCTTGGCAGCATTAAATTTTAGAAATTCAGAATTAACTAAAGATAGGTTGGCTGAAATTGGAAGCTTAGACAGAATTTCTTCTGTTACGAGTTCAATCTCAAATGGCTTTAAAGATTTGTTTAATTCTTATTCAAATATTGATGTAATTATAACTAAGAGCAACATAACTTTTGAAGAAGATCTTCCAAATTCCATTTCTAATTTTCAAAATAATCTTGATTCATATAAAAATTATGTCGAATCTAGCGATAAAACTATTAATTTAAGCATTAGCAAATTAAAAACCCAATTGCCATTAAATATTTTTCCTCACAACATAACACATAAGCATAATTTTGCAAACAATGAAATATTTGTAATTCCAAAACAGCCTAACCTTAATAAATATGCTGTTGAGTTGCCATCCTCATTTAATATAACCTCATGCAGCTGGAGTTATTCTAATGGAAGCTTGAATTTTGAATTAAAAACCAATACCCCCATATGCAATGGAAATGTTTATCTTGATAGCAGCCAAAACAACTTAATCACTATAAATAATGGCTTTTTAATAAAGATAAATAGCACTTTGTTAATCTCAAATAGTCTTAGCCCAGTAAGATTAAAAATTTTTATTGGCTTAAATGATCTTGGGAATAGCAAAGTGCTTCTATTGTCAGATTCAGATATAATAAATGTCAAATATGACAATTTAAATATCTCCAAAAACAGCGGTTTTAGAATAATTTAAATACTAAGGTAAAGATATTTCATAAGGGAAAATGGCAAAAAAAAGAGGCAGAAATAGAAGTAGATTAAATAGTCTTGAAGGTAAGAAAGTTAAAAAAATTCTTAATCAAAAATTGCCGGAAAATAAGCACATTAAGCCGAAGAAATTAAAAAAAATAAGAAAAAAAATTAAAAAAAATAAATTTGATCTTAATTTCATTAAAAGTGCTCCTGAAAAAATTTCTATTCCAGAGCAAAATGTTAAGAAGAAATTCAGCATTAAAAATTTATTCGGCTTAAGAAACTCAAATAAAGAAAATTCTAATGTTCAAGAGCAAAATTTAATTAAAAAATTTAAGGATTTTGAAGATAAGCAAAAAGATTACATAGAAACTGATTTAGACAAGCTTGTTAACTTCGTAAACCAGGTTGAAGTAATAAAACTTTCTACAGCAGCTAAATTATTCAATATAAGCCTAAAAAAAGCAGAGGAATGGGCAAAAATTCTAGATGGCCACGATCTAGTACGCTTGCATTATCCCGGCATTGGAGAGCCCGAACTAAGAAAATGGAAAAAGTAATTGAAGAATATAAGTTAAGTGTGGATAATGTTCCTGCAAAAATAAAAATTTTAAAAGAGGATAATAAAAATCCTAAATATTATCTTGTAAAATTAAGCATAGCACAGCCAACTCTTGCCCTTCTCGATGAGATTAAGAATAAATTAATTGAGAAAATAAATTTGAATTCAGAAGAAATTCTAGATCAGAAAATAGCAGAAAAGCTCAAGGAAAAATTCAAGGAGCTTTCCTATGACTATCTAAAAGGTTATTTGCAGAATATTTCTGAGGATGACAGAAATTACTTAATAGGAACTTTAATACACGAAAGTTTGGGATTAGGGGACATAGAATTTTTGCTAAACGATATTTATTTAGAAGAAATAGTAATTAGTTCTGCTAAAGAGCCTGTAAGAGTTTATCATAAAAAATATGGCTGGCTGGAAACTAATATAATTATGCGTGATGAAGATCAAATATTAAATTATTCAAATGCAATAGCACGAAGAATAGGCAAACAAATTACAACTTTAAATCCTTTGCTGGATGCTCATTTGCTTACCGGAGACAGGGTTAATGCTGTATTATATCCAATAGCTACTAAAGGAAATACAATTACAATGAGGAAATTTAATACAGACCCAATTACAGTTACAGACATGATAAATATTGGGGTAAGCCCTTCTAATGTCTTTGCAATGATATGGACTGGATTAGAATATGAAATGAATATGCTTGTTAGTGGAGGAACTGCTTCAGGAAAGACAACGTTCCTAAATGTCTGTATGCCTTTTATTCCAACAAATCATAGAATAATCTCGATAGAAGATACTAGGGAATTATATCTTCCTAAGTATCTATATTGGACACCTTTAGTTACTAGGCCCCCAAATCCAGAAGGAAAGGGAGAGATAACAATGCTGGATTTGCTTGTGAATTCATTAAGAATGAGGCCGGATAGAATTATACTGGGAGAAATAAGAAGAAAAGAAGAAGCAGAAATTTTATTTGAGGCAATGCATACAGGCCATAGTGTTTATGCTACTGTTCATGCAGACAGCTCTAATGAAACAATAAAAAGATTAGTAAATCCTCCAATAGAAATTCCAGAAAACCTATTGGAGCAGGTTCATTTGAATGTTGTAATGTTTAGGGATAGAAGAAGAGGGATAAGAAGAACATACCAAGTCAGTGAATTTGTTCAAACAGGCGAAGAAGGAACGAGCATAAAGCCAAATATTTTATACAGATGGAATGCTGCGAGTGATAAAATTGTTGAGCATCTTCCAAGCGTAAAATTATTTGAGCAATTAAGCAGATACACTGGACTAAGCAAATCAGAATTAGATAAAGATATTTTATTAAGAAAAAAGATCCTTGAATGGATGGTCAAGAAAAATGTTAGAGATGTACAAAATGTTGGAAAAATAATAAGCGAATATTATTTGGATAGAGATGCTGTATTAAGTGTTGTCAATAAAAATCAAGATTCTAAAAAACTGCTGGAATAATATGGATAAAATACCTTTCTCAATATTGCCTGAACAAGTTTTGTCAAAATATTCAAAATATTTTATGGGTTTGTCAGAAGCATTTCTAAAAACGTTTAAGTTCCTAAATATTAATTTAAAAAAAGCAGAGTATAGCTTAAATGGAAAAGAGTATCTTTCAAGAGTTTTTATTTCATTAATCTTTCTTTTTATAGTTTTGGGGATAGCTTTTCCACTTGTTGTCTTTGCAAAATCCGAAAATAACTGGATGAATGGAGTTTTATCATCCTTGGTAATCTGTTTTTTAGTTTTTATTAATCAATTAAATTATCCTAAAATAAGAGCAAATAAAAGAGTTAAGGAAATAGAAAAGAACTTATTATCATCGTTAAGAACAATATTAATACAAATAAATTCCGGGGTTTCTTTATTTGACTCCTTAATTTACATTTCCAGATCTGATTATGGAGAAATTTCAAAAGTTTTTAGCGTGATGGTAAAAAGAGTGAATACTGGAACTTCCCAAATTAAAGCTTTGGAAGAAATTTCAGAAGCTAACCCTTCGCCATTTTTTAGAAAGGCAATTTGGCAGCTAATAAATGGAATGAAAGCAGGAAGCGATATATCAAAAGTTTTAGAAGAGATCATAGATTCTTTATCAAGCGAGCAAATAATACAAATAGAGACATACGGCTCCCAATTAAACCCCCTTGCAATGTTTTACATGCTTATTGTTATCATAGTTCCATCATTGGGTGTTACTTTTATAACTGTAATGTCTTCATTTTTTTCATCAGCCAATTTAGATAATAAAACAGTATTGATCGGCTTATTCATTATAGTTTTCATATTTCAAATAATATTTTTGGGAATGATTAGAACAAAAAGGCCCAGTTTATTAGAGGATTAAAATGTTAGACTTAATAAGAATTATTGTTTCGGAGAAAATAAGAAATTCATTTGCACAATTGCTTATATATGCTGATATCAAAAAAGATTCCAATAAATATTTATCATTTTTATTGTTAACTGGATTATTATACTCTGTTCTAGCCTCTTTGTTAATACAATTAATTTTTAAAATTAATTTCGTTCTTCCATTAATAATTGCTTTTATTTTAATAGGGTTTGCTTTTTACTATATTATCTTATTAAAAGCAGATAAAAAAACGCAGGTTATAGAAGAACATCTGCCCGATGCTTTGCAGTTAATGTCAAGCAATTTAAGAGCAGGATTAACTGTTGACAGAGCATTATTATTATCCACAAGGCCAGAATTTGGTGTTTTAACCAAGGAAATAAATCTTGTCGGAAAGCAGATTATAATGGGGAAAAGCATTACAGATGCATTAAGTGAAATGGTAAAAAGAGTTAAAGGAAAAACATTCTCAAAAACAATGCAGCTAATTATTTCAGGCATAAAATCTGGGGGGGAATTAGCTGTTCTTCTTGACAAGACAGCCCAGGATTTAGTGCAAAAGAAGCTAGTTACTAAAAAAATAAAAACAAGCATTAACTTATATGTCATATTTATATTTGTTGCAATAGGTGTTGGAGGCCCGCTATTATTTGGATTATCTTCTTACTTAATAGGGGTTTTGACTGAAATCCTCACTAAAGTAGCTATTCCAAAAACCCCTGGAGTTAATCTGCCTTTTAAGATATCAACTGTTCCTACATTAGACCAAGTATTTGTCATGCAATATTCTGTGGCTTTTTTAGTAACCTCTGTTATCCTTGGTTCTTTGGTTCTTGGGCTAATAAATAAAGGCAAAGAAAAAGAAGGAGTAAAATATATTCTTCCATTAATGGTTATTGCCTTAACTTTGTTTTTTGTCGTAAGAATCTTGGTAAAGAATTTGCTCGGAGCTTCTCTTGTAATCACTTAACTTTATAAACAAAATCTTTTTATACTAAATAAAACAACAAAACTTAAAATGGCAACAAAGAAAGCAAAGACTTTAAAACCTTCTAATAATAAAAAATCCGAAAGAATTCATACTTATATTCCAGGACTAGATTCTTTAATTGGCGGCGGTTTAAAGAACAACAGTATAAATCTTGTTGTTGGCGGTGCTGGTTCTGGCAAGACAATATTTGCACTGCAGTTTCTAGTTAATAACATCTTAAAAAATGATGATAAAGCAATATATATTACATTTGAAGAGAAAAAGAAAGAAGTTTATGAAAATACAAGGCCATTTGGCTGGGATCTCGAAAAACTAGAGAAAAAAGGCAATTTAATTTTCCTAGAGTATTCTCCCGAACAGGTTAAAAAAATGCTTATTGAGGGAGGAGGCTTAATAGAAAATGTTCTCACTAAATCAAATGTTAAACTCCTTGTAATAGACTCAATTACATCATTTACATTGCTTTATCAAAATGAACTTGCAAAAAAAGAAGCAGCTTTGTCATTATTTGAATTAATAAGGGGATGGAATTGCACTGCTTTGCTTACAGAAGAAATAAGCGATTTTGAAAGGAATGAAAAAGGGGGATTGCAGTTTGAAGTTGATTCAATAATTTTATTATATCATAAAAGAGAAAAAGGAATAAGAAAAAGAGCAATTGAAATATTAAAAATGCGGGGAACAACCCATGCAGGAAAAACACTGCAATTAGATATTACAAACAAAGGAATAGTAATAGATCCAAATAAAATAGTAGCTCTTGAAACTTAGGATATTAATTTATTAAAACTTAATCCTTTATTTTTTAAAATTTCTAATGAAGCTATTAAACTCCCGTTTTTAGTTTTTTCTAATTTTTCAGGTTGGATAAAAAACCATCCCACATTATTAAATCTTAATCCTATCCATGGCTCTGCCCCAAATCTTTTGCTGAATTCAATTAATTCTTTTATTTGCTGCTCTTCTAAATATTTTGCTTTTGTCTTTAATGATTTGCATTCTATTGCTAAATATCTTTTTCCATTTCCAACTAATAAATCTGGTGAAGGCAAAGGTGTTGATCCAGATCCTGCTGTTCTGAATCCCCCCCAAATTCCAGTATCCCAAAACATGCTGAGGAGTTCCCTTTCTGCCCGGCTCCCCTTTTGTTTGCTCATTTTAATAAAGAATTATAAATCTTTTGATTGTACTGTTCTTCTGTTATTCTGCTCTGCTCTTTTTACAGATTTTTCAATCAATTCTTCAACTTTTTTAGTTAATTCAGCGGCATAGTCCATTGACATATTACTAACTTTGTCCTTCCCATATTTTAGAACTATTTCTTTTACTCTTGTCCTTACAACCAAAGATTCTTTCGGCATAATATCAATATTTTTTAGTTATATATAAATTTAACTTAATTTTTCATCATTGGGAATAATATAATATCTTTAATGGAATTTACTTGGGTTAAAATCATTGCTAATCTATCTATTCCTATTCCAACTCCGCTTGTAGGAGGCATTCCCTGTTCTATTGCTCTTACAAAATCTTCGTCCATTGGATTAGCTTCTTCAAAACCCTGTTTTAATTCTTTAGCCTGTTCCTCAAGCAGTTTTCTTTGTAATATGGGGTTGTTTAATTCAGAATATCCATTGCTTATTTCCATTCCTGCTATGAACAATTCAAATCTTTCTATTAATTCAGGATTTTTTATGCTTTCCTTGCATAATGGGGTTGTTTCTCTCGGATGTTCTATAATAAAAGTAGGATTAATTAAATTTTCTTCAGCAAAATGTTCAAATAATAACTGAATCATCCACCCTCTTGTTAATTTTCCTTTATGTTCTAGCTTATATTTGTCTTTTAATTTGAATAGTTCTTTATCATTCAACTTATCAGCATCAATTTTTCCATATTGTTTAATTGCATCTTTCATTGTCATTGCTTTCCATGGTGTTTTAAAATTAATTTTTTTATCTTGGAAGTTAATTTCATTTTTATTCCCTATTATTTTATTTGCATTTAAAATAATCTCCTGGGTTAATTTCATCGTGTCATCATAATCTGCATAAGCCTGGTAATATTCAATCATTGTAAATTCAGGATTGTGTGAACTATCAATGCTTTCATTTCTAAAATCTTTTGACATTTCATAAACCCTGTCAAAACCACCAACAATCAATCTTTTTAAGTAAAGCTCATCAGAAATTCTTAAATAAGCATCTCTTTTTAAATCATTTACGTAAGTTTTAAATGGTTTTGCGTTCGCTCCCCCATAAACAGACTGAACTATCGGGGTATCAACCTCAATGTAATCTTTTTTGTTTAAGGTTTCTCTTATCGAGTTAATTATCTTAAATTTTTTCACAAAAATTTCTTTAACTTCAGGATTTGCAATCAAATCCACATATCTTTTTCTGTATCTCTCTTCAATATCCTTTAAACCATGCCATTTATCTGGTAAAGGTCTTAATGATTTTGTTAATAATTCTAAGGTTTTTACTAAAATTGTTATTTCTCCAGCTTTCGTTCTGAATACTATGCCATTAATTCCTATGATGTCCCCCAAATCTAGCAAATTGAATAATTCAAATTCTTTTTTGCTTAATTCTTTCTCATTAACAAAAAATTGGATTCTTCCTTTGTAATCTTGCAAATGGCCGAATGCTATCTTTCCCATTGGCCTTAATGTTATTATTCTTCCTGCTAAAGAAATTTTGCCATTTGTTTTTTCTTCATTTTTTAATTTAGAATATTTTTCTAGAATATCTTTAGAAAAATTATTTGCCTCAAATTTATACGGATAAGGATTAATTCCTAATTTCTTTATTTTCCCTAGTTTCTCTATCCTTCGATTTATTAATTGTTCTTCTGGTTGCATATTATTACTTTTTATTGTTGTTATATAAAACTTTTCTTAATAAAATAACCACTTCAAAATAGTAAGATTTATAAACCCCTATTAATTTCTTAACTTGAATTAAAATGCCAGCATCTAAATATATCAAGTTGAGAGGAACTAATGAATATCCTGAAGTTAGAGCATCTTTATTTAGATTAAGCTTAAAAGATTCTATTCATGCTATAAAAAGCCTTTATCCCTTTAATCAAGTTATTGTATTAAAAGAAGCAAATTTTGGATTGATAAGTGAAAATGATATGCATGGATTAGAAACACTTTATTCTATTATGAAAAAAAGGGCAGATGGAGATCCTTTAGACCCTAGAGGTTATCTTGAATATGTTAATCATAATGACTCTTACAAAATACTTGAACAAATAGGCAAAGAAATGCCATCTCCACTTACATTTATAAGAAAATTAGAAGCATTAATGCTTGGGATCGACAATGAAATTACAGTAGAGGATGAAAGAGGAAAAAGGATTCATCCTAAAATACTGCAAAAAGCTTATGATGATATAGCTAAAAGTGTTGACCCGTGGAGAGGAGAATGGCTTAATGCAGGTTTTGAAATTACTATACATCAAAGAAATTTAATACAATATTTCTTGAATAAAGGAAAAAAACTTGAAAAGGTTGTATCTGAATTAGACCCTGAAACTTTAATGGAGCTTAAAACAATTAATTTAAAAGATTTAGTGAGGTATCATACTCCTCAAGGTCTGCCAAGGAAAGATATTCCTGAAGGAACTAAACTTAGATATTGGCCTCCACGAGATAAATATGTCGCTGGGTTCGGTGGCGTCTCGGAGTGGGCCGGCCTCGATTGCGGCGGGGGTCCGGCTGGCTCGGTTGCGGATCTGGGAATTGCCCCATGCACGTCGCAAAAATTTTTAAGTAATTTATAAAATAAAATTATTTTTTAAAACTTAAAACAATATAATTTATATCTCCAATCTTGACATTTATCTCATTTTTTACCTTAAATTTATATTCTTTGGCATATTTCTCAAGCAATTCTGTTTTAGGAGAGATTAATAACATTAAGCCGTTTTTCTTTAAAATATACTCTATTTTGTAAAATAATTCCTTAATTATCTTGTCAACAAAATTTTCGCTTTTTGTTTTGCTTTGATATATTGGTTTTGAAATAATTAAGTCAACAGAATTTTTCTTGAACAAAGTATCAAGCCATGATAAGTCTTCTTTGTACAAATTTAATTTAACCTTTGCTATTTTGCTGTTAATACTTGCATTCTTTATATCCTGGGAAAAACCATAAAATTTTTTTCCTCCTAATAAACCAGCTTCTATTAATATTGTTCCGTCTGAGCAAAACGGATCTAATAAAACTTTATTTTTATTAAATTTAGCTATTTTTAATAAAGAATAAGCTAAACAAGGTTGCATGGAATCGTTGCTTACCCTAATTTTGTAATCTCTTTTTAATTTTTCAGGATTTAAGCCAATTATGCAAAAATCATCTATAATATCGATATAAATTATTGTTCCAGGATCATTTAAATTAACCTCATTTCCTTTGTTATAAATTATTTCTCCAATTTTCTCTCTAATATCTTGCGAATTAAATTTATGCCTTCCATGTCTTGAACAATCAACCCTAAAGCTTTTATTTATTTTAAATTTTATTTTATTAACTTCGTTATAAATCTCTTTTTCGTTTTTAAATTTAAAACTAGTAATATAATCATAAATAATTAAAGAAGACTTCAAATTTCCCTTATTGAATAAAACTCTTCCAGGATAAATTACCTTTCCCTTAGTATCTTTCTTTAATATATTTTCTAATCCAGGCAAAGTACATGCTATCTTCATAAAATAGATGAATAATTTATCTTTATAAGATTAATTGAAAAATAAAAAAAATAAAAAAATTAATTTTTTGCCAATGTATATACTAATTTTAAGGCCACTATTACTGTAGCAGGAACCACTAATGCTGTTATGGCATTTAATATTGTCTCTAGCACAGGAATACTTGACATGACATTACTTCCTAAAGCAGTTACAATTACTAGAGATACTGCAGCTAATAAGAAGTCTGTTGATTCCCCGCCTGATACATTTAGAAGCCCTACTATTAATCCTATTATTACAAGAGCCCATAGCCAAGAGCTTAATCCACCAAATAATCCGACTAAAACAGCTATAACAACCCCTATAATGAAGGCCCAGCCTCCAAAACCTTTTGAACCTTTAGCCATTTATTCTACACCCCCATTTTATTAATATTTAACTATAAAACTTGATATTATTTTAGTATTTAAACTTAACTTCTTATGTATAAATATAGAAAGCTTTATATATTAGCACATAATACACATATTTTATATATTTTTATTGGAGGTAAAAAATGGTAACTTTAACGTTGGCTGTACCAAAGGAATTAAAGGACAAGATGGAAGAATTTCCAGAAATGAATTGGAGCGCAGTAGCTAGAGGAGCGTTTATACAAAAGGTAAAAGATTTAGAATTTTTAAAAAAATTTAAATCAAAAAGTGCCCTAACTGAAGAAGATGCATTAAGCCTAGGTAAAGAAGTAGGAAATGCCCTTACCAAAAGGTTAAGGGGTCTAAAATAAAATGAATTTAGTTTTGGATTCAAATGTTTTATTTGCAGCTTTAATAAAAGACAGTGTTACTTCTAGTTTATTATTCGAAGATGATTTGTGTTTATATGCACCTGAATTTATCTTTACAGAATTTGAGAAACATAAAAATTTTATAAAAAATAAAAGTGGAAGAACAGATGAAGATTTTGATATGTTATTAAAATTACTTAAGCGGAGGATTATAATTATCCATTTGGATAATATAAAATCTTTTTTGGAAGAAGCCGAAAAAATTTCTATAGATCAAAAGGATATTTCATATGTTGCATTGTCTTTAAAATTAAATATCCCAATATGGAGCAATGACAAAGATCTTAAAAAACAAAACAAAATTAAAATTTATTCTACTGAAGATTTAATAAAAGAGCTTAATCTTTAGCTATAAATTTTTTAGGGTATAAATTACGTTCCATAAAGACCTTTGCTGTTTTAATAATCTTGCCCTTGTCATTATTCTTGATAAAATTATAATCCTCCAAGGAATTTCCCAAACAAATTAACTCATTTTTTAAAGTCATTATAGCAATATTCCCATCTTTTTTAAAATCATTATATATACTTATTCCAGGTATAGATAAATCAGCACCATGGCATAATGTTGAAACAGCAGAATCATGCACCCATACTTTTGGCAAATGTTTAACTGCTTCTTCTATCGGCAATATTACTTTTCTAATTTCTTTTTCATTATCTTCTTCTTTATATAAATAATAAGCATCTTTTAAATCATGCAAAGTTTTCCAAGATTTATCATTGAACATTGCTACTTTTGTTCTAACTAGCTGTTGCATATTTGCCCCAGTGTTTAATTTTTCACCAATATTATAAATTAATTTTCTTATGTAAGTTCCTGCTTCACAGCCAACTTTAAATAAAACATCTTGATTATTAATTTCTAAAATTTCTAAATAATAAATTTCTCTAGTTCTTAATTGTCTTTTAACAGCACTTCTTACAGGCGGAAGCTGTTTAATTTTTCCCAAGAACTCATTAAATGTTTTATAAACTAAACCATTATCAACTTGTTTATGCAAATGCATTAAAGCAATATATTCTTTTCCAGATTTTAATAAAGTTTGAACTATTCTTGTCGCTCTTCCTAAAGCTATTGGTAAAACTCCAGTAACTTTCGGGTCAAGCGTCCCAGAATGTCCAACTTTTTTTACATTTAGGATTTTTTTTATATAATCAGCAAATTGATGGGAACTGGGGCCCTCTTGTTTATTAGTGTTTATTATTCCATAATTAATTAATTCCTCAACATCTCTTTTATTTGGATCTTGTCCATAACCCCAATTTGTTTCAGACTCTTTCTTTACAAAAACTTTTCTTTGTACTCTTTCGAATGGCAATAAATTTTCCATATAAAAACTAAAATTAAAGAATATATAATTATTTCTTTTCAGTAACCCCGATAATAGCGATTAGAATAATAATAAAAATAGCGACTACGATAACCATAATGTTAAATTATTTAGCAGATAACTTTTAAAAAATCCCTATTAAAATTAAAAAATATTCCAAAATAATAGGATTAAAATAGAAAGATTTAAAAACCCCTTTTTTCTTATAAGGATATGAAACATTTTGTCGAAAGAGAAAGGGAAAAAGAAATAATAAAATGGCTAGATTCAAAGGAGATTTTGGCAATTAGAGGCCCTAGACAAAGTGGAAAGACAACCATCCTCAATAAAATCATGGAAATGTTAAAAGAGAAGGGCAAAAAAGTTCATTATATCTCGTTTGAAGACGATCTAGAAAGGGAAAAATTTGAAAAAAATCCGAAAGGCTATATTGAATATTATATAGGTGAAGATCGGGAAAAGAGTTTTTTTCTTTTGGATGAAGTACAATACATAAAGACTGCTGGAAAATTGCTTAAATTGATTTATGATTCAATAGAAAATATAAAAATAGTTATTACAGGTTCTTCTACTCTTGATATAAATGAAGTTGGAATCTATCTCGTTGGAAGAGTTTTATTTTTTGAACTTTATCCTTTTTCCTTTACCGAGTTTTTAAAAGCAAAAGATGCTAAAGCCCACCAATACTACATAAAAAATAAATTTGCTATTAGCAAAGAAATCAGCACATTATTCTTGGACAAATTAAACATTTATTTAAAGGAATATCTTCAATTCGGATGCTACCCGAGGGTTGTGCTGGAAAGGAATATTGAAAAAAAGAAATTTCTTCTAAAAAATTTATTTTTAACATATATAGAAAAGGATATAGTCAAGGTTTATGGAATTAGATATAAGCAAAAGATTATAGATCTAATTAGGAATTTGGCTTCTATAAACAGCTGTATAATAAATTATGATGAATTGTGCAGCTTAACAGGACTCTACAACAAAGAATTAAAGGAAATTCTTTCAATATTACAGGATACTTATGTAATAAAATTGATCAAACCATTTCATAAAAATTTAACAAGCGAACTTAAAAAAAATCCAAAAGTTTATTTTATTGACACCGGATTAAGAAATTTTATTACAGGAAGATTTGACTTTTCTGACGAGGAAATCGGAAAATTACTAGAAAACTATGTTTTGAATAGATTTAAAGAAGATAAAGTTAATTTCTGGAGAACCACTGCAAAAGCAGAAGTTGATTTTATATTAAAAGAAAAAACCCCCATAGAAGTAAAAATACATCCAAAGCTTACAAGGGCATTAAGAAGTTTTATTTCTACTTATAAGCCAGAAATTGCATTTATTGTAAATCTAACTTCATTTTCAAAAACAAATATAGGCAAAACTAGAATTTTTATCGTTCCTGCTGCTTTAATATGAAACTTAGAAATAATATATAATTATTTCTTTCCAGTGCTTCCTATTACTCCAGAGCGTTTTTCTTTCTGGGTTGGCTTGGTTTTATCAATAAAAGATCTAGTTTTTCTTTCTTTATGCTCAACTTTTTCATGCTCTAGAACTTCTTTCTTCTCTTCTTCTAGTTTTTCAACTTTATCTTCTAGTTTCTTTTCTTCAACTTGAACTTGTTCTTTAACTTTTTTCTTTTCTTCTTTTTTTTCAGCAATTTCAATAGGAGCATTAATCAATTCTGCCTTAACAACAATAATATCCCTGTCTTTTACCTTTATAATATCTTTAACAGCTTTAATTTTTATTCTTGGGGGGGGATTTTTTCTTCCATGCTTCCACAATTCTAAATTCAAATATTTTCCTATTTTAACTTCCTCTGCTTTCATATGCCTTATTAAAAAAGATTTTATTGCACTTAACGCTCTTTTAGTTTTTTTATAACTAGGTGCTTTAATGAATTCTTTCCTTAATGGTATAATATATATTCTCTCTTCAGCCATTTTTAAGCCTCTGTTCTATTTCTTCTCCAACTTCTTTTAACATAAGTATGCCTTCCGGGATGAACTCTTCTTGTTTTTCCATAAATTTTAGGAACTGTCCAAAATGGAGCCCATCTAGTCTGCCTTAATTTCTTTGCTAATCTTAATTTTTTTCCCTTAGTTTTATGCCTTGCCATTTTATTTAGATAATTTATCCAGAAAGCTTTTTCCTTTGCCTGTAATAATTCTTCCTTTATAGCTCTTTTTTTGAACTTGTTTTATTAATTCAGCCTTTTCTAGCTGCTGCAATATTGTTCTTATTATTTTTCCAGAAGCATTAAAAACCCTTTCCTGGTTCATTCCAATATTTCTTCTATTTCCATATTTTACCTTTAATCTGTTAACTCCTAAAGGGCCATAAATATATATGCTTCTTAATACAGCAGCAGCCCTCTTATAATACCATTCTTTGTCTGCAGGAGGCCTCTCTCTTCCAGCCCCTGTTTTTACATACTTAGAAAATTCCGGAGCATTAATTACTTTTTTTAATTCTAAAGCAGCTTTTTCTATTAATTCATTCGGATTTATATCATAAATTATTGCCATAAGCTTCTTAAAAATAAATGCTTTAAAAACCTTTCTTTTTAAATTTCTTATTTATTCTATATAATTATCTATTTGATCTTTTCTTTTTTGTTTTAATCTTTTTATACCTTAAGTATTCTATAACTGCAATTATTATTAAAATTAGAATGACTAAAATTAATATAGAATATTGGCCTGGAATAAATTCTTTGCTTTTAACCTCAAATATCTCTGTAGCGGTTCCTATTTCTCCGTCAAATTGCACTATTGCATATAGAACATACTTATTTGCCTTTAAATAACTTGGAGCTAAAATTTCTTCTGTAAAGCTTGCCTGGGTTTCAACAGCTATTCTCGCATCTTTTTTATTTATTATATTTCCGTCTAAATCTTTTATTCCAAGCTCTACTTGTGTATCAACCCTATTTTTATCTTCCCCTAAATTAAATAACATGACATCAAATATCAAGTATTGCCCTGGATAAAGTTCTTTATTCTTTATATTTAAGGAGATATCAAATATTTTTTTCTTAGATTCAACTTCAATTATTGTTGGAATCTTCTTTTTTAAGTTATTGCCTGCTATTACTATATCTCCAATATAAATCCCGGGCTTATAGTCTTCATTCACATTGAATATTAATTGAAGAGATCTTTCTTCACCCGGATTTAACTTTAGATTATATTCGCTTACACCTCCAGGGAATATTAAAAAATCCTGAATTTTGTCCAAATTAATTTCTAAATCAATAATTTTATCTCCAATATTTTTAATTTTTATTAATTCTCTTTTTGTTTCCCCCTGCAATAAAGATACCTTAATTAAATCTTTATCTAATTCAATAGGCAGTTCCTCTAAAATCTTTTTTACTGCCTTTCCTCCTCCTCCGCCCCCACCTCCTCCTCCGCCTGTTCCGCCCCCAGCAGCAGATTGTATTACAGCAAAAGTAACAGAACTGCTGTTTAATCTTCCTAAAGTATCATTGGCAAATAACTTTAATGTATGGCTTCCTAATGTTGTTGTAAAGCTAATATTTCCAGTTATTGTTATATTTGTCCCATCATCGATATTATAATAGGTTGTGTCTAAACTATTGTCGACTATAGTATATTTTAAATCTATAGATGTTGTTGTATATGTTTGATTTAATGGAGAATCAATATATATTTTTGGAACGTCTGGATCAATATTAACAGCTACGCTTAAAAAGAATAATGTTGCTTTAATATCCAAAATTCCCTTAGTTGTTACTTCGCTGATTTTATCAATAAGCTGTTTATCTCTGGTATTTTGTAGAATAAAAAGAAAACTAATTAAAACAAACAATATAATAAAAATTTTTATTCCTTTCATCTATCATTTTTATTATGTTTGCCTTTATAAAAGTATTTTATTATTAACCCAAAAACTATTAATATTGCTAATAAAATAATAAATTGCGTTAAAGTTTGCTTTCCCCCTGTTCTTGATGCTTCTGAACTAACCTCTTGCTCTTCTTTTACTATAACCTTAAAGCCCTTGCTTACTCCTCCGCTAATTCCAACGCCCCCTGTATTGTCTGCAATTGTTTTAAATAATACTCCAACCTGCCATTCTTTTCCAGGCTTGGCATCATCTGGAACAGTTATCCTTAAGTTTACAGGAACATTATTTGAACCCAAAGGCACATCATATATTATTCCAGGATTTATTAATACAGCAATTTCTGATCCAGAATTTAATTCTCCAGTCATTTTTATATCATCTTCACCAACCATATTTTGCAGTATCATTGTCACTTCTTTTGTTTCTCCAGGCTTAAGATATAAGGGATTTTCGTCCCAATAAGGAGAGCTTACTCCAAAAGCAAATACACTGTAGCTTAATAAAATAAACAAGGTTATACTAAATATAATTTTATATATTTTTACCATATTATTATACTCCATGCTCCTGATTTGCTTGTTGAATAGTTCTGTCCTGTTAAGTCATCAGGAACATCCAATAAGCATATTGACAATACTTCAAAATTATTAGCAGCCTGTGCTAACATAAAGCTTCCGTTTATTCCTGCACTGAAGTTGTTATATGCAGAAGCAGCAGCTGTTGTATTCATTAATTTTGTCGTGTTCTGCGTTCTGGATAAGTCGCAGAAAGACGGAACAGGAGCTGCATCATTATTAGTTCCAACTGAGAAATTATTTGTTGGAATTACTGTAGCAGCACTAGTTTCTCCAACTAATGTTATTGCAGTAAAGTTAATATATTCTCCGGAAGCCTCTCTTCCAGAGATATCGTCATTTCCTGTATTGTTTATTGTAAGATTATTCCTTGCCGAGATATTCACTTCTGATAATCCTACTGTAGGAAATGAAATTGTGCCTGGATTTATTACTAAGGCAGTTAACTCATTTAATGTAAATGTTCCTGTTATATTTTGAGCGAATGCGCCTGTAGTGTCATTTACTCTTGCGCTTATATTCCATGTTCCTGCGCCATCATAAAATACAATATCAATTCTGCATGAAAAGTTTTTGCCATTTGTTCCAACGTTATTAACAGCATTACATCCTCCTAAGGTTGAATCTACAAAAGTATCATTATATCTTGTTGTTTCTCCTGTTCTAGAAATATTTGCAACAGCAGAGTTATTCACAATATCATTTAAACCATCCATATCTGTTGCAACAAAACTGAAGAATAAACTTTTATTTCCCGATTCTGTTAAAACTACGTTATCTGCCATATCTAATGTAATGTTTCCTATAATTGGCACTGTATTTGCCTTAACAGAAATCGAAAGTGACTGGGGGCTTGATCCGAAACCAGTTATTTTATTAAAAAAATCACCGATAGAAGCTGAAGTTGAGCTTGATGCTAATAAAAAAATAGATAATGATAAAATTGCCATAAAAGTCAGCATCCCTTTTTTTAGTTTTCTTGTCATATTATACTTTTAATTAAAGACAACTTATTTATAAACTTTTCTTATTAGCCCTGTTATATACTGTCCACACTGTTTTATAATCACGATTTAAAATATTGCCTATATCTAAAATTTTTATTTTTTCTTCATTAATTAAGTAAGAAACTAAATTTTCTAAAGCACTTAATTTTCTGTCTGAAAATATATGCAGAGGAACCTTTACCTTAGAATTAATATCTAAGGCAATTTTTTTCTTTGCAGCATTTTTATAAGTAATCCATATAGTTCTTTCATCCCTGTTTAATAATCTAGAGATTTCATTTAATCTTAATCCTAAGCTTTCTTTTAAGTATTTAACTAAAGATTCTAATGGAGAACTATTCTTGAAAATAGAAATTGGAATTAAAATATTTTCTTTATAATTTATTAGTTTAATTAGATCATTATCTCTTAAGCTGTATCTTATCTTTAAGCCAATTACCAAGCTAATTATTTTTTTGTTCTTTTCGTTCCATATTTTTTTTCTTTTGAAGTACCATATTATTATACTCCATGCTCCTGATTTGCTTGTTGAATAGTTCTGTCCTGTTAAGTCATCAGGAACATCCAATAAGCATATTGACAATACCTCAAAATTATTAGCAGCCTGTGCTAACATGAAGCTTCCGTTTATTCCTGCACTGAAGTTGTTGTATGCGGAAGCAGCAGCTGTTGTATTCATTAATTTTGTCGTGTTCTGCGTTCTGGATAAGTCGCAGAAAGACGGAACAGGAGCTGCATCATTATTAGTTCCAACTGAGAAATTATTTGTTGGAATTACGGTAGCAGCACTAGTTTCTCCAACTAATGTTATTGCAGTAAAGTTAATATACTCTCCAGAAGCCTCTCTTCCAGAGATATCATCATTTCCTGTATTGTTTATTGTAAGATTATTCCTTGCCGAGATATTCACTTCTGATAATCCTACTGTAGGAAATGAAATTGTGCCTGGATTTATTACCAAAGCAGTTAATTCATTTATTGTAAATGTTTTTGTAGTATTTTGTACAAAACTATCTGTATCATTAGCTCTTACGCTAATATTCCATGTTCCAGCACCATCATAAAACACAATATTAATCAAGCAGCTAAAGTTTTTGCTGTTAATTCCATAATTATTAATGGCATTACATCCTCCATCTTCAGGATAAAGATAAGTATCATTATGCCTTGTTGTTTCCCCACCACGAGAGATATTTATAACTCCAGAAAAATTATTTATGTCTGTCATATTATCAGGATCAGTAGCTACAAAACTGACTAATAAGCTATAATTCCCGGCCTCAATTGGGGTTACAGGACTTGATACATCCAGGGTTACATTTCCTATGATTAAAGGACTGTTCCTTATTGTTACATTAACAATACTTGATATTGTGGCCGAATAAGCATTATCATCATCCGAAACATTTATACTAAAACTCCAGTTGTCAAACTTAGTTGTATTTAGATAATTTAATAAAACACTTTTGTATTCTGGATCACTGCAGCTTCCTTGCAGCTGGAACTGATTTGCATAATTCTTAAAAGCAATTAAATGGAATGTTAAAACATCGCTTGCGTCAGGATCATCACATAAGAAATTCATTCTTAAATCCTCATTTGTTAAATTTAATTGTTCCAATGTTGTAGAATTAATTATTAAACTGCTTGGATTATTTGGAGCACTATTTGCCCCCCCATAATTTATTGATTGTAATTCAGTATCATTTAAAGTATTGCTTTCGAAAGTTGCATTAATCCATAAATCCTGCAATCCTGTTAATCCAGAAGGAGTTGTAACATTTGCTTTCCAAACACCATCATACCAGAATTGCTGCTGCTGTGAAAATGAAGTTACTGGAGATAAAAATGTTAAATTAGTCATTGTTAAATTGGCATTAGTTACATTATAATCTAAATTAACATTTGCTCCTGTTGTAAGTCTTTGCAATACTTGTATCCTTACTCCAATTCTATCATCTCCTGTAAGATTAGTAAATCCAGTATCAAACTGCGGTGGTATTCTTATTGTATTATTTGTTGATAAAATATTTGTTGTTCCGCACATATCTAATAAAGTCGCATTAACTGCCCCTTGAAATTGATTACTTGCACTTTGGGTAGCTGTTAAATTCCATTCTTGATAAGTTCCAGTATCTGTTTTATTTAATTTGAATAATACAAATAACATTCTTGCAGTTGCTCCTGTTGCTGAACAATCTGTCTGCACTCCAACACTCCAAGTTCCATTAATAGCCTGAAATCCGCCATTTGGTATGGAAAAGTTAGGAGTTATGAATGTTCCATTTCCTGTCGTAGAACCTTGTCCGCTTCCCATTGTTCCCCCCCAATACTTTCCTATATTTCTTGTAGTTCCTAAAGCTACTAATTGACTTGGTGCTGCAGTTGTTCCTACTCCTGTTTCTTCTGCTGTATGAGATACATAATCAATTTGAACAGGGTCTTGTGAAGAATTTTTTTTGCTAAAAAAGAATGTCTGAATTTCATTTGAACCAGCACTTTGCTGTGTTATGGTTGTTATAGTTATATTTAATATATCTGCAAACTTGTTTCCTATTGTAATATTTAATAAAGTAACTCCAGAAGTTTGATTAATTCCATCTTTTGAAATATTAAATTCTAATGTTATATTCTGTCCTGCTGTTACAGATAATGGAGTTGATGTTCTTGGCTTTTCAATGGATAAAAGATAATTTGAAGGAATATCACATTGGGTAGTTGAACCCCCTGTATTTACGCATAATGTTCTTGTTTCCGTATAATTTATAAAAAGATTTTTATCTTGAATATATCCAAAATAAGTATATGTTCCGTTTACATTTACAGTTTGATTTGTAACATAATTCCAAGTATCTTGCCGATATTTATACAAGTTTGAATAATAACTTTGATTTATCTGCTGTGCAGTTAAAGGAATATTCCACATTATTGCTTCATCCATATACCCTCCTCCTTCGTTAAAAACACCAAAAGTAAGTATTCCATTATCCGTTCTTTGATAAGAAGCTGAATTTGCTGTTTGGCTGTCTCTTTGAACTCCATCAACATATATCCTGATTGCAGAGCCAGCAGGGTCATAGACCCCTACAACATTGTGCCAGATATTATCATTTATTAAACTTCTTGAAAAGCATGGGTTTCCTGCTGTTCCACAGCCTCCAGTACCTTCAGGAAATACGAAGAATGTTATTGAGCTTGCCCCATCATCTTCTATACCAAACCCTGTAGTTGGAAAATTAGATGCCCCGAATAGAACAGCATTATTAGTGCTATTTTTTTTTACCCAAAATGAGATTGTGAATGGCTCTCCATCGTTAGGAATATGGGCATTAACATCATCATTCTGCCTTATCATGACTAGTATATCATCAGCATCAAATCCTATTCCTCCATTATGTTTTCCTGAAGTAGTCCAGTTACAACTAACTCCCGCATTTATACAAGTGAAATTATTGCTGTAATTGCTTACATCTACTGCCCTAGTTTTGTTAAATGCTCCCTCACCAATCTCAGTTATGTTATTAAAGTTTAGCATGAATATTATAGAATCATTATAAATTGTAAAATTGGTTGTGTTCCAGTTAAATACAAATGTATCTAAATTCGTTAAATTTAAAGTTATATTAATAGGATTTCCCATAAAATTTGTCTGATTGAACAAAGTTGCATTTACTGGTGTTGGATTTGTAAAATTAATCATTGGGGTATCGGTATCTTCAGGATCAATAATATGGTCTAACTCCAGACTTCCATTTAAAATTAACAAGTCAAATGTCTCCCGACTTTCATTTAGATTAGTTAAAAATACTTTATTATAACTATTGTTGTTAATCGCTGTAAACTTTGCTATCCAATTAGTTCCATCAGCTTCATAAACTTCAATTTTTGGATTTCCTGAAATAATTCTTGGATAAAGAGTAATATCATTATCAGAACTTAATTCTCTTTCAAATGTAACTCTAACATAATCTCCATTTGGAATCTCTTCACTCCATATATTATCTAAATTTTTTACTTCATTATAAATATCACTTAAAAATCCTCTATTGCTGTCAAGATGTTCAGCTTTTGTTATTTCAATATAAGCTCCAGCATAAGCGCTAAACGAGTTTACAGTAAATGTAATTGAACTTCCATTGTCAAAGAATGGAAGGTTTGTAGTAATCCAATTATTACATAAGAATGCATCCAAGTCAAAGTTATCACATTTTAAAATTGTATTAACCTTACCATATTTTTGTAAAATTATTGTAGCATTTTCTATAATTATATTTCTTACTGCAATTATTTTTGTGTTAATGAATCCTCTTCTAATTTTATTATCTCTTGTTTTCTCAACTTTAATTTCTCTTAAATTATCAATATTATCTAATCCATTAATCTCCAAACTACTTTCATTAACCTCTAAATTTAATTTGTATTTATCATTTAATCTTTTAATATCTTTCACTTTAATATTCTGACTTGATAATCTTAATTTTATTTTATCTAAATCTGATGAAATATTAGAAGTAATGCTGATATTCCCTTGAGTTATTGTCTGATTAGTAATATTTGTTGAAGAAGGCGGTATTGTTCCATTTATAGGAACTATTTCTTTTAAACTAATATCCAAGCTTGTTTCTGCAATAATTTCATTTTCATATAAAATTAAAACAAACAATGTTCCTTCCTCTGCTTTAATTTCAAATTTTTCTAAATTAATATTAGCTAAATTTTCCATAACCTCAAATTCATTTAAGAATAATGTTTTTTCCTGATTATTTAGTTTTGCCACTACCATCGCATTTTCTATTGTAATATTTTGATTTATGCTTAATGTTACTAAATCTTTTACTATTGATTCTGGCTCATAAACAGCAAATCCGGTCAAGCTAGGCTTAAATAATATCAAAGATGTTATGCTTGCTAATATTAATCCCAATATAATTAATAAGGAGAGATTAAATGTCTTGGTTTTTTCTGTTTTATTTATTTCATGATGCAATAAATTTAATTCATGATTTGCCTGATGAATTAAGTCATTATAATAATTAACCCAGTCATGTAAACTTTTTCCTCTTAATGCTTTATTTAACCTGTAATGAAATTCATTTTGGGAAATCTTTTTAGAATGTAATTGGTGCTCTAGGTCATGCACAAATTTTATTGTTCTTGATTTGTATTCTCTTGCTTTTTCAAGATAATCTAATAACTCTTTTTTTCTCTGCTTTAAATCTAAGTTGCTATGCATCTTTTTTCTCTGCCCTCCTGCATAGCGTCCAGATTGTCTTGTAATTCCTTGAAATTAATTTAGAAATCTCTGATAGGGAATAATTTTCTTCTTTAACCAAGTAATAAACTAGGTTTTCTAAAACACTGAACTTTCTGTCAGAAAATATTACAACATCAACCTTTATCTTTGAACTTAAGTCTAATTTAATTATTTTCTTTGAATTATTGTATGTTATCCATATAGTTCTTTCATCCCTGTTTAATAATCTAGAGATTTCATTTAATCTTAATCCTAAGCTTTCTTTTAAGTATTTAACTAAAGATTCCAGAGGAGAATTATTTATGAATATCGACAATGGAACTTGTATGTTTTCTTTAATTTCATTTATTAGCTCATTATTATTTAATTTAAGCTCTTCTTTTATCTTTATTATTTTGTCAATTAATTTTTTATTATCCTTGTATATTAAATTTAGATTTTTATGATTATCAGAATTAGGACTTTTTATACCATTTTTACTTAATATGTCAGATTTTCTCAACAGTCTTCACTTTATTTATACTTATTTTGTAGGATATTGTCTTTTTTCACCTTCTCGTTATTTTTGCTTAATATTACTTATTATGTAGGAACTTTATATATATAAATCTTATTATTATGCTTATTATGTAAGAACTACTTTTTAATAACTAAATAATAGTTTTATACTTATTTTGTAAGTCTTTTAGTATATAAATTTTGCGATTAATACATAATATGTAAGAATTACTTTTTTAACAATATAGTCAGAATTAATATCTTCAATTAATTAGTCTTTAACTTTAATTTTTCGTCTCAATCGATCAGCTTTGCTAAAATTTTTTTGCTCTGAATTTTTCACGTTCGTTTGCTAATTTTATTATTTCTTTAGGAATTAGATCTTCTGCCAAAATATTAAAATAATTTTTATTGGTATCGTAATACCGAAAGATTTATAAATAGTCTGATATCATAATTACAATGGTTGATTTATCTATACTTAATCCGTGGTGGAAAGGGAAGGAATACATTAAAGAAGATAAGCATATAAAAGATTTTGAAGAAAAAGAATACAAATGGCGGCCAGAATTGCTAAATCAATTAAAACTGCTTCCGAATAACATATATGGTTTGAGGGGACCCAGACAGGTTGGAAAAACCACTTTAATAAAATTAATTATAAAAAAGCTTTTAGAAAAAAAAGCAGATGAAAAGTCCATATTTTTTTGGAATTGTGATGAATTGATTGATTTTCGCGAGCTTTCTTCTGTTATGAAGGAATATCTGGAATTTGCAAAGATTAATCAAGTACAGGAAAAGCATATCTTTTTAGACGAAGTTTCAAGAATAAAAGATTGGCAGAGAACAATCAAAAGTCTTTCAGATTCTGGAGAACTTAAAGATTGCTGTTTGATGATTACCGGCTCCAATACTTTAGATATAAAATATGGGCTTGAAAGACTGCCTGGAAGAACTGGAAAATCCGGCAAAGATTTTTTTCTCCTGCCTCTTAATTTTTTTGAATACATATCCCTCATAAAACCTGAAATTGCATCTAAAATTAAAAAAGTGAAGAGTATCAGCGTAAAAGAGATAAATGAAAAAATAGAGGGTGTTAGGATATTTGATTTTGAATTAAAAGTTCTATTTAATCAGTATTTGATAACTGGGGGGTTTCCTCTTGTTATCAATGAGTTTTTTTCCAATAAAAAAATTCCCGATTATGCATATGAAATTTATGCAAAATGGATTATAGGAGACATAGTTAAATGGGGAAAACAGGAAAAGATATTAATGCAGCTTATAAGGGCTATTATTTCAAAACAGTCTTCTGCAATAAGCTGGGATTCTCTGGCCAAAGAATCAGAGATAAAAAGCCATAAAACAGTTTCTACTTATGTTGAAGACTTGGAAAATATGTTTGCGCTTATAGTTTTGTATTTTTTAGAATTAAACAAAAAAATTCCTGATTACAATAAAAATAAAAAATTGTATTTTTCCGACCCATTTATTTATCATGTCTTTAATAAAAAAATAAATTTTAAGGACAATGAGATTACTCCTCATTTAATAGAATCTGCTGTCATATCAAACCTTGCAAGATTGCCTGGAGAGAATATGCCTTATCAAATATATTATTGGAAAAATAAAAAAGAGGTTGATGCTTTAATTAAAATAAAGGAAGATATTTTTCCGTTTGAAGTTAAATATCAAGAAAAGATATCAAAACAAGATTATGAGGGGTTATATCATTTTAACAAAGGCATTTTAATAACAAAAAAGGATTTAATTAAAGGCGAGAAATATTCTGCAATTCCCGCACATTTGCTTTTAGCTATGCTTGAATAAAAAAACAAGAACTCGGGGGTTTTTCAAGAAAATTGAATTTAAAAAATTATTATAATTTTTTAATAATATAGCCAGAAACAGTATCTTCAATCAAGTAACCTTATAATTTTGCAAAATAGTAACCTTTATATATCATAATGATGATAATAATTATCATAATGATGATAACAATTTACTATGGGCATGCTAAATATAATCAATAAAAACGCGAATTTGAGAAAACTCTTTGGTAAGAGAGAATTAATTATTATTCAGAAACAATTACTTGGAGTTCCATTAAAAAGTTCGGAAAAAACCAGATTATCCAGAGATATAAAAAAGAAATTAGAAGCAATAAAAGAAATAGCTAAATTCAGTTCAGAATTTGAGCTTAAGAAAGGAGCAGAAATTAAAAAAAGAGTAGAGGAGGCTAAAGAAATTATACTTCAAAATAGATTATTTTCACGCATAAAAAGAATAATATTATTTGGATCGGCTGCAGAGAATAAACTCACTTTAAGCTCCGACATTGACATTGCTGTTGAATTTATAAACATAATGAAAGAAGATGCTAATAGATTCAGGAGAGAAGTAATGGGCAAAGTTAATGAAAAAGTCGATGTGCAGGTTTATAATATGCTTCCAAATAAGATAAAAAAAGAAATTTTAAATAAGAAAAAGGTGCTATATGAACAAACGCATTAAAGATAAAATTAAAGATATAAAAACTTATCTTGAGCAATTGTCTGAGATTAAGCCGAATAAATTTGAAGAATATGAAAAAGACTTTAAGACTAAAGCAGCATGTGAAAGATATTTTGAAAAAATAGCCGAAGCAGTAGTTGATCTTGCCGCTCTTGTAATTAAAGAAAAAGATTTGCAGATGCCGGAAAAAGATTATGAAGCTTTTGAGATACTTGAAAAAGAAAATATAATAGATTCTAATTTAACCAAAAAATTAAAAGATATGAAAGGCATGCGTAATATTATTGCACACCAATATGGTGACGTTAATGATGAATTCATGTATACTGCAATTAATAAAGAAATAGAAGATGATGTTAAAACATTTTTAGAAATAATTAAAAAACTTAATAAAAAATAAAACTATATAAGTTATTATATCTTCTTAATAATATATCCAGAAGCAGTATCTTCAACGAGATAACCTTTAGATTTAATCTTATTTCTTAATTCATCTGATTTATTCCATTCTTTATTTGTTCTTGCTTTTAATCTTTCTTCAGCTAGTTTAATTATATCTTTAGGAATATCTTCCTCTTGAGTTAAAATATAAAATATTTTATTTATTTCATTAAAAAATTCCTTTGTTTTTTTTGCACCTGTTTTATTTATCTTTAATTTATTAACTTTATTTATAAAACTTAAAATAACAGCAAGGGCTTTTGGCGTATTAATATCATCATCCATTGCTTGTATAAAATCTTTCTTTAATTTTTTTATTAATAATTTAATATCTTTTTTTCCATCAGATTTCTTTATATTTATTAAAAAATTATTTATTCTGTCTAAATTTGCCTTTGCCTGCTTTAAGCTGTTCTCGCTGAAATCTATTGGACTCCTGTAATGTGTAGAAATAAAAAACATTCTTAATGTTTCAGGAGAATACTTTTTTAGGGCATCTTTAATTGTGATAAAATTTCCTAAAGATTTAGACATTTTTGTAGACTTAACATTTAAAAATCCTACATGCATCCAATATTTTACCAAAGGTTTTTTTGTTAAAGATTCCATTTGTGCAATCTCAGCTTCGTGATGCGGGAAAATTAAATCTCTTGCTCCACCATGAATATCATATTGTTGTCCAAGATACTTTTCTGTAATTGCAGTATCTTCTACGTGCCAACCCGGCCTCCCAGGATTTATCGGAGAATTCCAGTAAGGCTCACCTTCTTTATGAAATTTCCATAAACAAAAATCTCCCTTATTTTTTTTATCTTTATTATCATCTATTCTTGAAACAGAATCTTCACCTTCTAATGTTGTTCTTCCAGATAGTTTTCCATATTTAGGAAATTTACTTAGGTCAAAATAATAGCCATCTTTAATCTTGTATGCATATCCTAATTTAATTAATCTCTGAACTTGAGAAACAATTTCATTTATATGATCTGTTGCTCTGGCATATTTATTTACAGAATCTATTTTTAATGCTTTCATATCTTCATAATAAGATTTTTCACATTCGTTAGCTAATTCATATGGTAATTTTTTAAGTTCTTTAGCTCTGTTAATTATTTTATCATCTATATCTGTGATATTTTGCAAATAAAAAACATTATACTTTTTATATCTTAAATATTTTACAATAATATCAAATTGAACATAAGTTTTAGCATGTCCTATATGTGCATAATCATTTGTTGTTATCCCGCAAACAAAGAATTTAACATTTTTGCCATTAAACGGAATAAACCTTTCTTTTCTTCTTGTTAATGTATTATATAGCTTTAGCATCTTAATCTTTCTTTTTTAATTCATTATTTATAGTTTCTTTTAATTTTTCAATTACTTTTTTAATATCTTGTTTTTTATTTAGATAATATTCCGATTCTACTAAAAATCCTTCATAAGCGATTTTATTTCTTGTAACTCTTAAATTATCTATTAAATTAATCTCGTACTCGGAAAAATCTTTATAAAATTTGTTTAAAAATGATATTAAGTATTCATGGCTTAATGTTTTATACCCATTTAAATATGTTAATGCGGTTATTAATTCTTTTATTATTTCATAATCGGTTTCTATAAAAATTGATGTAAATTCTTTTTCATTTTTATCTTTTAGAAACTTTTCTCTAAGTAAAATACTATTCAAAATTGCTTTTGGCCTCTCTTTATCAATACTTATCCTCTTTATTTTGTTCGACTTTATACCCCAAGGCAACATTTAAAACACCTTCAAATAGCCATATAAAACGATTCCATTTATTAAGTTATTTAAAAATTCTTTACTAACCTTTTTTATATCAGTTTCAAATATTATATGTATTTTACGATTTAACTCCTTTTCGAATTTTTCTAAATTAAGCGATTTTTCTTTTCCAATTACAAATAAGTCTATATCAGAATCTTCTAAATCTTCCCCTTTAGAGGCAGAACCATATATTATTACAACATCCGGATTTATTTTATTTTCTATTTCATTGATAAGATCTTTAAGTTTTATTAAAGTAGAAACTTTTTTATATAATCTAAAATCTTTATTTTCTAAATCAGCATTATAACTTTTATACAATGTTTCTTTGTTTTCTAATACTAATTGTTTTTTGACTAAGCCTTTTAAATACCTTTTAGTCGAGGGCAACGCGATATTCGCTAATCTGCTTATCTCCCTTAACTGAAAGTTCTTTCTAGGAAACTTAAAAAACAAATCCAGTATTTTATATTTGTTATAATTTTGTAACATCTGTTATAATATAATAACAAGTGATATATAAAGGTATCGGTTACCATTTTTTTAGTATTTTTAATCGAGATTTATGTATAACTTACTAAAATATTGGTATAATTTTTAGTTAAAGGGGGTAAACTTTTCTATATTGAAAGTGGATATTTTTATCTACTTTCTAATTAATTTTGTTTATCTTTTCCTAAGTTTTATTATCCTCAAGCATAGTTAAAAATTTATCTAACCCTTTTTTATATTCTTCCGCTAGTTTAAATTGATTTGTTTTATACAGTCTATAAATAAAAAATAAATCAAAATCTACTCTAAATAAAATAAGAAGTGTTTTAAAGTTTTTATCAAGTTTTATTAATTTTTGATAACCTTTCATAAAAGCATCCTCTATATCTCTACCTTTGTCAAATATCCATCTATGTGGTTTGACGAAATCCATTTCTTTTGGAAATATCCCGGCAAATCCAAAATCTATTATACCTTCAACCTTATATTCATTCTTGAATTTTTTAATAAACACATGATCAAACCAAAAGTCATTATGCACTAAAACCGGTTTTTTAAGACTTAATAATAAAGGCTGAAATTTCTTAAAAACATTTTTAATTCTTTTATAAGTTATTTCTTCTAAAAATTTGATTTCTTTATGTTTTTTTATTATATCTCTAAAGTCTTTCTTCATCGCTTCATAATAATTTTTATAATATTTAAATTTTTTATAACCATGGATAGCGGCAAATCTTTCAAATTTAACAGAGTTAATCTTAGATAAAATATTACCTAATTTATAAGCAATTTTAGCCTGATTTTTTCTATCGATCTTATTCCAAACATCATTTAAAATTTCACCGTTAAATTCTTCTAGCATTAAAATTTCAAAAGGAAATTTTCTTTTGGAATAATCATATTTTATTATTTTTGGTGCTGGGATTTTATGCTTCCTTAATAATTCTATTACAAATACTTCTTTTTCAATAGAATATTTTTTTTCTTGATTTGAAATTTTTAATATAAAAACTTTTGAAGGATTTGTTATTTTAATTTCAGCAACGTAATTCATTATCCCTCTTGCCAATCTTTTTGCATAAATTATTTTAGCATTTTTATAGAATCCCCTGATAATCCTTCCTAGTTCCTTGTTACTAAAAGATAAATTATGAAGATTTTGCATTTTCAACAGATTTTTTTATTTTTATTATAAATTCTCTGATATCACTATTTTTTTTCAATAAATAATTTGCCCCAGCAGCGTTATGTCTTCCTCCTCCGCCCAATTGCTCTGCAATTAGATTTGCATTAGAATTCGACCTTATGGAAACTGAAAAAAGGGTCCCCTCATTTGTGGTTGATTGGGGGAACAAACAAAAAATAACCTTTTCTTTATTGTGCTCATAAAACCAATAAGCCAAACCTGCGAACATTCTTTGAGAGTAGTCTCCAGCAGGGAATTCTATAATTATTAAGTTTTTATCTTCATAAAGTGTTTTTATATTAGACCTTACATTTTTAATATCGTTTAAGTAAGTTTGAGCTAATTTTGCATATGTCTTTGAATTTTTTATATAATCAAAAGGGCTAAAATAATTTAATAAATCCTTAAGTAATTCTGTTGGACTCATTTTGTCTTTTGGACTAAAACTATGGGAATTAATGAACTTACCAAATCTCCATAATAATTTTTTTTCATAATCACTTAAATTATTTTTAAAAGATAATTCATTAAATATTTCTATTTTATTATCTCCAGAAGCCCCGGCAGTCGCCCATAGATCAAATATTTTTCCGCATAGTTCATTAACAAATGTTGAAGTATTATGTTTTCTGTCATCAGCTAGAAGAAGGTTAAAATTTTTATGTTCTGGAATTATTTTTCCCGGATAATGATGATCTATATATAAAATTAGATTATTTTTAGCTAAAAACTTCTCAACATAAATCAAATTTTTAGACAAGGCTAAATCTAATGAATAAATAATTGAATTTTCTGTTTTTTCAGGCAAAAATCTCCATAAAACGAGATCTTCCTTTGGTCCGGAAATTGGAATTATTTTTTTTATTTCTCCCGGAAAATTTTTTAATTTTTTTCTTATAGCATTTATAACCATATAAGCAGCTATTGTCCCTTCGTCACCATTAAATATGATATATGTATCCATCATTCATCTATAAAACTTCAACCTTTTAATTTTATTGTTTTTTAGCTCAAGTAAGGTAAACTTTCCAAACTGTGCCGGGCCATGGCTTATTAACAATGTTTTTCCGAGATATTGCTTTCCTTGATGCTCGTGCATATGTCCTGAAATATGAACGAATGGTTTGTATCTCTTAATAACGTCTCTTAAAACATAATCTCCGACATGCATATTATGTGCAAAGCTTTCTTTATTAATAACTTTATCAAATTTTGTATCTAAGGGAGGTTCATGCGTAACTAAAATTACCTTTTTAGGATCAATTTTTTTAAAAAATTTATTTAATTTCTTAATCTCCTCCAAACCAGTTTTATATGGAGAAAACCCATTATAATTTGCTTTCTTATTTTTTCTTGGAAATTTAACTCCAACAAAATATATAAAGTAATCATCGATTTTTCTAAAATTATAATCTATTAACTTAATATTTTTAAGTTTTTTAATGTTGAATTCCAGAGATTTCTTTTTCTTTTCAATTTTCCTGTTCTTATGCCATGGTTCTTTGTCGGAATCATCATTATTCCCATAAGCAGTTAAGATGGGGATATTTAATGAATTTAATTTTCTTAACGTTCTTATTTCAGACAAGTTAAATTTTTTTAAGAATTTATAATACTTTTTTGCACCAATTATCTTCTTTAAAGGCTCGTCTGCGCCATTAGTTTCCTTTGGATATTTAAAAATTAATTTTCTAAAGTAATCATAATTATAAAAATCTCCTGTAGATAAAATGTAATCAACTTTTTCTTTTTTAGCAGCAGAAATTAATCTTCTAGGAACTTTTCCATGAAAGCACCCGCATAATAAAAATTTCATAGAATTTAGTTAATTAGCACATTTAAAAATTTAACCAAATAAACCCGTGCTCTTAGTAACTTGTATGCTAAATCCACTAGAAGCATAATCTGTACTTCCAACAGTAACTTTAACCTGATAAGAAGCATCTAAGCTTAAAGGTGCATTTGAAACAGCTACAACTTGAATGGTGTATGTTGCCTCTTTTCCTTCATCTAACGTAACTGTAACTGGAGAGATAACTTTTGATTTAACAGACTCTTCAAAATTACCGTTTGGTATCAATGTTAGTGTAAATAATCTTTGACCAGTTCCAGCACTTCCATCATTTGCAACGTAAACATTAAATGTTTTTTTTGCACCTTGCTGCACACCTATACTCGTTGGTGCATTAAATTTGCCCGTATGACTTATTTCATTTATGCTGCTTTGTGCGTTATCAAAAACATTATCTGATAAAATATTAATTTTATTGAAAACACCCCTAACAAATAATAAACCCAAAGTTAATAATGTAACACCAATAACAATAATAACTATGGTATTAACAGAAAGCTCTAAAGCCCCTTTTTTGCTTTTTATCATGTTAATGCTAATTATAACCTTTATTTAAATTTAACGTATGCTTTCAGTTATTGCAAAAACGAAAGATTTATAAATTAATTAGATTAGATATAACTCATGATAGAAGCAAAACTGAAGAAATGGGGCAGTTCTTTAGGGTTAGTTGTTCCTAAAGAGATTGTATTAAAAGAAAGACTAAAAGTAGGAGAAGAAATAATCTTTGATATTAAAAAAAAGGTTGTAGTTAAAGAGATATTTGGTGCCCTAAAGAATTGGAAAATTAATGCACAAAAGGTCAAGAATGAATTAAGAGAAGAGTGGGGTAAATGAAATTTTTCTTAGATACATACGCACTCATCGAAATAGTAAAAGGCAATTCTAACTATAAAAAATTTTTAAACGACGAGTTATATACAACAATACTTAATTTATATGAACTCTATTATAACTTATTAAGAGATTTTAATGAAGAACATGCTAAAAATATGTTTTATAGTTTTTATCCCTTGTTGATGCAGATTAAAAATGATTGGCTGTTTATTGCAGCTAAGTTTAAATTGGAAAATAAAAAATTTAATATCTCTTATACTGATGCTTTGGGTTATATTATCGCAAAAGAAAATGGCATGAAGTTTTTAACTGGCGATAAAGAATTTAAAGATTTAGATAATGTAGAATTTGTTAAATAATGAAATAAGTGGGCCCGATGGGATTTGAACCCATGACTGTGGAAAAACCATTTTTGTGGTTCTTTTACCACGAGCTTCAGTCGTGTACTTTCCCGGGCTAAGCTACGGACCCATAATAAAACCCTATAACATTTACTTTTTAAATCTTATTAAAAATATTTAAATACTATATTAAAAGATTATTTTCATGCAATTACCCCAAGAATACAATATTAAAGAAGTAGAAGAAAAGTGGCGGAAATACTGGGAAAAAGAAAAAATCTACAAATTTGATGAAAATTCAAAGAAAGAAATTTTTTCTATAGATAACCCCCCTCCAACTGTTTCTGGAAAAATGCACATCGGTCATACATTTTCTTATTCACATACAGATTTTATTGCACGATATAAAAGAATGAAAGGATTTAATGTTTTTTATCCATTTGGCACAGATGATAATGGATTGCCAACAGAAAGATTAGTCGAAAAAACTAAGAATATAAAAGCAAAAGATTTCTCGAGACATGAATTTATTAATATATGCGTTGATTTTTTAAAGAAAGAGCTTCCAATATTTGTACAAGGGTGGAAAGATATAGGGTTAAGTGCAGATTTTGATGTTTATTATTCTACAATTGATACTCATTCTAGGAAAATAAGTCAATTGAGTTTTATTGATCTTTATAGAAAAAAAAGAGCTTATAGAAGAGATGCTCCAGCTATGTGGTGCCCTGAATGTAAAACAGGTGTTTCTCAAGTTGAAGTTAAGGACAAAGAACTTGATAGCACATTTACTTGGATTATTTTTAAAGTTGGAAAGGAAAATTTAGAAATAGCAACTACAAGGCCGGAATTGTTGCCCGCTTGTGTTTCATTATTTTACAATCCAAATGATGATAGGTTTAAAAAATACAAGGGGAAAAAAGCAAAAGTTCCTTTATTTGATTTTGAAGTTCCAATTATTGAAGATCAAAGGGTAGATCCTAAAAAAGGTTCTGGTATTGCTATGTGCTGTACATTTGGGGATCAAGTTGATATGGAATGGCAGAGACAATATAATTTTGAAATAAGAGGGGCAATTTCTCAAGATGGAATCATGACTGAAATTTCCGGAGCATATAAAGGCATGAAAATTAAAGCCGCAAGAAAATTAATTTTAGAAAATTTAAAGAAAAATAATTTATTAATTAAGCAGGAAAAAATAAAACATTTTGTTAATGTTCATGAAAGATGTGATACTGAAATCGAGTTTGTAAAGAGCAAACAATGGTTCATAAAATATCTTGATTTAAAAAAAGATTTGTTAAAATGGGGAAATGATTTAAAATGGTATCCAAAATTTATGAAAACGAGATATGATAATTGGGTTAAGGGGCTGCAATGGGATTGGCTAGTTTCTAATCAAAGATATTTCGGAATTCCAATTCCAGTTTGGTATTGTAAAAAATGTAATGAAGAAATTTTAGCAGATGAAGAAAACCTTCCTGTAGATCCATTGAAAGATAATCCTAAAAAGAAATGTCGATGTGGAAGCAATGAATTTGAACCTGAAAAGGATGTTCTTAATACATGGTTTACAAGTTCTATGACCCCCCAAATCGCAATTCAGTTAATGTCAAAACAAAGTCAAAAAAATTTGTTCCCAATGTCCTTAAGATCTCAGGCAAGCGAAATTATAACATTCTGGCTTTTTAATACTGTTTTTAAGAGTAATTTACATTATAAAAATAATCCTTGGAAAGATGTTATGATTTCTGGCTTCGTTACTTTAGAAGGCGAGAAAATGAGCAAGAGCAGGGGCAATGTTATCGAGCCACAAATGGTTTTAGATAAATATGGTGCAGATGCATTGAGGTTTTGGTCTTCAAGTTCAAAACTTGGAGAAGACACAAACTATCAAGAAAAAGATTTAACGACAGGAAAAAAAACTGTAATTAAATTATTTAACGCAAGTAAATTAATTTTAATGAATTTAAAAGATTATAAAAATGAAATTCCAAAAAAACTAGAATTAATAGATTTATGGTTATTATCAAAACTAAATAATGTTGTTAAAATTTGTACTGAATCATTTGAAAATTATGAGTATTCAAAAGCAAAATCCGAAATTGAGAATTTTTTCTGGAATGTTTTCTGTGATTATTATTTAGAGATTGTTAAAGAAAGGCTGTATAATGAAAAGTTAAGGGGAAAAGAAGCTAAATTATCTGCGCAATATACCTTGAATTACTCTTTATTAGCAATATTAAAATTATTTGCCCCCATAATGCCTCATATAACAGAAGAAGTTTATCATTATTATTTTAATAAAAAAGAAAATCTTAAAAGCATTCATTTAAGCTCCTGGCCAAAATATGACAAAAAATTATTCAATAAAAAAGCTGAAGAAACTGGAGAATTAATGATGGGCATAATTAAAGAAGTAAGAGCATTTAAGACAAAAAACAGCAAGTCCTTAAAGCAGGAAATTGAACTAACTTTGGAAAAAAACTTACATTCAAAATTAAAACACGTTTTAGGGGATTTAAAATCTGTTACAAATGCAAAGAATATAAATTTTGGAAGTAAATTTGAGGTAAAATTTTAAAATTATTATTAAAACGAAAGGTTTAAATATTCTTGCGTACTAAATTCATACGTGATTTAAATGATCATAAGGGAAGTGCAAATAGTCAAAAAAATTGAACATAAAATCTATAAAAAACACGGGGTAATATTTTACGAGGTTAAGAATGGGCTGGTATTAAACCCATATGTTAAAAAAACAAGCGACGGAAGGTATTTCGCAATAACAAAATTTAATCGCTTTATAACAGTGATCTTTGAATATGAGAATAATATCGCGGATGTAATAACTGCATACCCAAGTTCAAAATGGCAAATAAAACTTTTTAAGAAAAGAGGAGGAAAATGAAAATGCTAGATAAATATGAAAATCTCAAGCAAAAAGACCTAATCGGAGAGGTAATTAAAATAAAAATAAGTAAAAATGCTTTTAAAGGTCCGCTTCATTGTCTTAAATGCAATATAGAAATGAAGAAAATAATTACTGACTTAGACTTAATGGACGATAATATCACCCTGCATTTAGAAGCTTACAAATGTGATAAATGTGGCAGGGAGAGATTAAATGGCGAGCAAGCCACGAATTTGGATAGAATGATGTTAATGATAGATGCTATGAAAGAAAAGATAAGATTTAAATTTGAAAGAGCAGCTAATTTTGATGGTAGAAACTGGTTTATAAGGTTTCCAATAGAAATAACCAGGAATTGGAATAGACAAATGATGGCTAATATTACCCCCTTATCCCAAAAAGATTTTTTAATACATTTTAAGAAACAATAATATGGACGTTAAGAAAAGGCAAAAATTAAGAAAGTTTTTAACTGAACTTGAGGAAATTAGAGGAAGGCACACTGAATTAGTTTCAGTTTATGTTCCTGCCGGTTATGATATTATTAAGATAATTCAGCATTTGCAGCAGGAGCAGGGGACAGCTGAAAATATTAAAGATAAAACTACAAGATTGCATGTTATTGACAGTTTAGAAAAAGCAATAAGACATTTAAGATTGTATAAAAAAACTCCTGAAAATGGATTGGCAGTATTTGCAGGAAATGCTTCTGAAAGAGAGAATCAAGTTGATATTAAGGTATGGAGCATTGAGCCTCCTGCACCAATACAAACTAGATTATATAGGTGTGATCAGACTTTTGTTCTTGACATATTAAAAGAGCAATTAGAAGCAAAAGATATTTATGGATTGATTGTTTTGGATAATCGAGAAGGAACTATTGGATTATTAAGAGGGACTTTAATTACAGAAATAGCAAATTTAACTTCTGGTGTTCCAGGAAAGATAAAGGCCGGGGGACAAAGTGCAGCCCGTTTTAGTAGATTGAGAGAGGAAGCAGCTCATGAATTTTATAAAAGAATAGCAGAAATATCAAATAAAGAATTTTATAATAGAAAAGAGATTAAGGGGATATTAATTGGAGGACCAGGACCAACAAAAGAAATTTTTCTTGATGGAGATTATTTGAATAATGAAGTTAAGAAAAAGGTTATTGGAACTAAAGACTTAAGTTATACTGGCGAATTTGGACTGCATGAATTGGTTGATAAAAGCAATGATTTACTTGCCCAGGAATCTATTACAAAAGAAAAACAATTGCTCGAAAAATTCTTTAATACAATGGGGAAAGATCCTAAAAGAGTTGCTTATAACAAAGAAAAAACCAAAAAGGCATTAGAATATGGCGCTGTAGATACTTTGTTATTATCAGAAGATTTAAATGAGCAGGATTTAACAGAATTTGAAAATCTAGCAGATGCTAAAAATACTCATATTGAAATTATTTCTAATGAAACGAAAGAAGGCCAGCAGTTTAAACAGCTGGGCGGAATTGGAGCTTTGTTAAGATTTGCTATATAGTTACTTTAAAGTGGTTATGATAGAAAGATTTATAAAGGGGTTAATATTCTTTAATTTTAAAGGTAAATTAAAAATGAATAAGATTAAATTTCCAAAAGAGCAGGCAATAATTCCAGATAGTTTTAGATATATTGGGGCATCTCCTTTAGATGGAAGATATAAATCTTTAATGAAAGAAGTAGGAAGACTTGCCCAATATTTTGAAGATAAAGGTGTAGATAAAAGTGTTTTAAGGGCGATTAAATATAATCAAGAAAAAGAAGTTTTTCGAGGTTCAAATGATCCTTCTGTAGTCTTAGTTAATATGGCTTTAAAAGGAAGCAATTATAGAACAGCCACCCAGCAGGATTTAGAATATGTTATGTTTGCAAACGACTCTAGTTTTAATGCTTCACATTTAAGAAATCATTATGTAGACTCTGGTTTAGCTTTAAGAGATGATCAAGAATTAAATGAATACCAAGCAAAATATTTAATTAATCAAATACAAACAGAGTTTGGATCTGAATTTAAGTTGCCTTATAAATTAGATTTAAACAATCTGGAATTAAGGTTGGATCTTAATTCCCAAAGTGGTTTAGTGTATCATATATTGGATTTAAGCAGAATAGTTCATGCACCGATATTAAATGAAAAAACAGGCAAATTTAGTTCTAATGATCCTGGTTTATTAAAAATTGGATTGCCGTATGATCTTGGAGAAGGAAGTAGAAGTTTATATACAACTAAACACGGTCTTTGCGGGTTGCTCCTTTACTGGGGCTGGGGCGTTAGTTCCAGGAGGGGCAGGCTGGGGAACTCGGATTCGGTCGGGCTGGTAGTCGTCGTCAGCGAAGCTGACGCGCAAAAATTTAAGCATGAAATTAATCAAAGATATGAAGAGAGAGCAAGAGAATTAGAATTAAAACGACAAAATGCATTATCTCTTTTATAATAGAAAGTAATAAGAATATTTCTCTTTTTATATTAATTCCTGGCCATATAAATGTGAGCTGGGCTACATGCCTATTAGCAGTGCATTAATTATATTAATGCCATGAAATTCAACTACAACATTAAGTACTTTAACAAGGAAATATGAAGTGGTGGTGATTGGTTTGGTTAATAGGCTATTATACCGCCGGTCTTTGCGGGTTGAACCTTAACAGGAACTTGGACGTTAGTTCCAGTAGGGGCAGTCTGGAGAACTCGAATTCGGACGGGCTAATAGCTCAGCGATTGGCTGGGAAATCATGAAAACTTATAATGATTTATACACTAAATTGTATTCTTTAGACAACTTGTTTTTAGCATACAAAAAAGCAAGAAAAAGAAAAACTAAAAAGGATTATGTTTTGGAATTTGATGAAGATTTAATAAATAATTTGCTTAAATTGCAAAGAGAATTAGAAAATTTAATTTATAAACCCCAACCCCTAAAAACTTTTATAATAAGAGATCCAAAGTTAAGAAAGATTTCTAAATCAGAATTTGTAGATAGGATTGTTCACCATGCTTTAATTAATGTAATTGGGTTTATTTTTGATAAAACATTTATTCATGATTCATGTGCAAATAGAAAAGGAAAAGGAACAAGCAAGGCAATTGAAAGATTAAAAATTTTCATTAAAAAAGCCACAAAAAATTATAAGATTGATATTTTTTTCCTAAAAGCAGACATTAAGAAATACTTTGATAATGTTGACCATGATATTTTGCTAAATATAATCGGGAAAAAAATTAAGGATCGTAATATTATTGATCTAATTCAATTAATATTAAATAACCATTGCTCTAAATTAGGAATGCCATTAGGAAATTTAACCTCGCAGTTTTTCGCTAACATTTATTTAAATGAATTAGATTATTTTATTAAATATGAATTAAAAATAAAATATTATATAAGATATGTTGATGATTTTGTAATCTTGCATAACAATAAGCATGTTTTAGAATTTTACAAACAAGAAATAAATAACTTTCTTAGAAATACTTTGAGTCTAGAGTTGCATAAAGACAAATCTAAAATTTATTTTATTGATAATGGAATTAATTTTCTTGGGTTTAGGCATTTTGATCGTTATAGCCTCTTAAAAATGCATAAACGAAAAATAATTAAGAATAAATTAACCTTTATGCTTAAAGAATATAAAGAGGTGAATAGTTATGGAAATTTGATGCGAAATATTGAATCGGTCTTTTCTTATATTGAACATGAAAATACATTTAATTTAAGGAGAAATTTAGTAAATAAAATAAATTTAAAATTAAATACAATATAATAACATTTAAAAATTAACTTATTCTTTTAATATTATGCAAGATATTAAACATAAGGTGGAAGCTGTATTATTCACAACAGGCAAGTTTTTAACAGTTGAAGAAATATCTAATTTGTCCAGTTTAGCTAATGAAGAAGTTTTGCAGGGCATTTCTATGCTATTTGAGGATTATAGCACAAGAAGTACCGCATTAGAAATAATAAAACAAGGGGATAAATACAAATTAAACTTGAAAAAAGAGCATATGCACATTACAACTAAATTATTAAAAGATACAGAGTTAGACAGGCCAACTCAGGAAACCCTGGCATTAATTGCATTCAAGCAGCCTGTTTTTCAGAGCTTAATGGTCAAAATGAGGGGAAATACATGCTACGAGCATATTAAAAACCTTGAACAATTTGAGTTTATAACCTCGGAAAAAGCAGGAAGAACTAGATTGTTAAAAGTAACTCAAAAATTTTATGATTACTTTGACATTGTAAATGATGAATTAAAGCAAAAATTCGAACCATTTAAAAATATAATAACAGATGAAAATCAATAATAAAATAATACTTGTAATAATATTCTTATTGACACTTTCATTTAGATTATATGTTTCATTTACTAATTCAACCTTTTCAAGCGATGATTCCTATTTTAACCTTCGTGTTGCACAGCATATAATTGAAAATAAAAGCCCCTTAGTTTATGATGAATTAAGCTATTCCGGCAGAAGCTTTATCTATCCGCAATTTTTTAATTATTTGCTTGCATTGTTTTCTTTTATTCCAGAATATGAAAAGATAATTCCTGCCATACTAATCTCTTTGATGGTATTTATTATTTATCTAATTTCAAAAAGAATTACAAATAATGCAAATGCTTCATTATTCATATCTTTTATTTCAGCATTTATCCCGATAGAGGTTAGGACTACTGTAAATCAAATTTCGGTTTACAGCTTAGTCATCCCAATAATACTGCTTATGATCTTATGCCTGTTAAACTTAGAAACTAAAAAATATTTTAACTTATTTGTCATATTGTCGTTTCTGCTTCCATTGATTCATCCAATTTCATTTTTATTTGCCTTTTCATTATTATTTTATTTAATCTTGATAAATACAGAATCTATAACCGTGACCAAGTACAAGAAAGAAATAATCCTTTTTTCGTTTTTTGTTATATTAATCATCAATTTTTTCCTTTATAAAAGCGCCTTGATAAAATATGGGCTGAATATAATATGGCAGAATATTCCCGGAGCATTATTTAACGAGTATTTCAGGACATTTAATATTCTTGAAGTGCTATACTTGGCAGGGGTAGTCCCTTTGATTTTAGGCGCTATTGGTATTTATACTGGATTGTTTAAGAAGAAAGATGAAAATATGGTGCTGTTAAGCTCATTTATTTTATCATCTTTATTATTAATGTCTTTAAAAATAATTTCTCTGCAGGTCGGGGTTTTATTTATATCTCTGCCTTTATTAATTGCCTCATCCAAGTCATTATATAATTTATATTATTACTTCAGCCTGACAAAGTTTGAAAAAGTCAAAAAATATTTTAATATAGTCTTTTTTATAATAATAATAGCCTTATCTCTTATTCCTTCAATTTTTATTGCGCTTTCATTGCCTAATTACAATCAAGATTCAGAGGTATTTAAATGGCTTAAAGATGGTACAGAAAAAAATTCTGTAATCCTTGCTCCAATTGAGCTTGGAAATATTTTGACTTATTATTCTGGCAGAAAAAATATTGCGGATAATAATTTTTTGCTTGCTCCAAATGTAGAAGAAAGATTGAATGATATCCGATTAATTTATATTTCGCCTTTTGAAATTAAAGGATTAGAGTTAATTAAAAAATACGATATCGATTATATCTATGCTCCTGTTTATTATCTCGATAAGTTTAATCTGCAGAAGATCCCTTATTCAGATGATGAAAAATGCTTTGAATTAGTGAGGAAAGATGTCTATAAAATTAAATGTTAAACTTGCACTAACCTTGATGCTTGGACTGGTATTTTTACTACTTCCAGGAATCTTAAAAGGCTATGGTCTTTATGCAGGAGAGAATAATTATTTTTATGAAAGGGTTGTTAGTTTAGTTGATGATAATATTCCGGATAAGGATGAACTAAGCTATTCTGGAAGGGATTTTAATTATGTCTTGGCTCCAATATCTGTATTATCTTTCTTGGAAAAAATTTTATCTATTAAATTCCTGCTTATTTTTCTGCCGATATTATCAGGATTAATAGCCTTATATTTATTTTATTTATTATTAAAGAGATTAAACCTTGAAGATAATGAAGCTTATCTGACAATAATCTTTTTTATAATCTCCCCATTATTCATATATTCCTTTGGATCTTATAATATTCTGATATTTGCCTTGCCCTTGAGCTTTCTTGCATTAATCTTATTTTTAAAAGAAGAAAACAAATTCCATAAAAATCTTTCATTATTAATCATATTTATTCTTGGGTTTTTTGATTACAGGGCATTAATCTCGGTTTTGCTGTTTATTCTTATTTATCTTATTAAAAATAAAAAATTCAAAGAATTTTATTTTCCATTAATTGTTGCATTAATTTCTATAATAATAAATTATCTTCCAAAAATAATTAAGCATGGCTTGGGCTATAGCATAAAAGAAAATTATTTTAAGATGCTGATAAGCGACTTGGGAAGCTCTTACGGAATCAGCATCTTCCTTTTATTTTTTGCATTTTTTGGGCTGAGCTATTTGTGGAAGACTAAATATAAAAATCTGCATTTATATATCGCCTTTATTTTAATATTAATCTTAAGCCTCTTAAATAAAGATTTTATTATTTACCTTATTTTGCTGGTATTCTATCTCTCATCTCTAGGAATAAACAATCTGATTTCTTCTAGATGGGAATCAGAAAGAATAAGAAAGCTTACAATATTTTTATTAATCTTTGGCCTGCTATTCTCAGCATATGGTTCATTAAGCTTGGTAAAAAATTCTCAGCCTAATGAACAATTATTTTCAGCTTTAATCAATCTTTATAATATTGGAAGCAAAAATGATGTTGTTTTGTCGCATTATAGCTATGGGATATTAATAAACTCAATAAGCGAAAAAAGAAATATTATTGATTCTAACTTTTATTACATTGATGATTTAGAAAAAAGATATATGGACATGCAGGCAATATTTTATGGCAGAAATGCTGACTTGACAAAAAAACTTATTGATAAATACAATGTGAAATATATTTTAATTACAAAAGAAATGAAAGAAGGGCTAGTTTGGACACAAAATAATGAAGGATTATTATTTGTAATGCAGAATAGCCAGGAATTTAGAAAAATAATAAGCAATGATTATGCTGAAGTCTGGAGGGCAGGATGAGAGAAGCAATACTTTGGATATTGTCGTTTATCAGCCTCTTAGTATCATTATTCTGGCTTCAGATTATTTATTTAAAGAAGAAGGAAAAAAGAATAATAAAAAACTATCCTTCAATTTCAATTTTAATCCCGGCATATAATGAAGAAAAAAATATTGCTAAGACAATAAGATCTGTTTTAAATCTAGATTATCCGAAAGAAAAAATGAAAATAATAGTCATAAATGACGGCTCCAGCGATAATACAAAGGCTGTTGCTTCTAAATTCAAGGATGTTTTTGTTATAGATAATAAGCATAAGGGAATTGGAAAAGCATCTGCACTAAATCAGGGGTTAAAATTTGCCAATACAGAACTATTCGCTGTTCTTGATGCAGATTCTGAAGTAAGCAGAGATTCTTTAAAGAAATTAGTCCAGATGTTTAACGATAAAAAAACAGCAGCTGCAATAAGCAGGATAAAAGTAAAAAATCTAAAAAATATTTTTACTTATATACAAAGAATCGAGTACATCCTTGCCACTTTTATAAGAAATTTAATGTCGAAGATAGATACATTGCATATAACCCCCGGTGTTTTAAGTGTTTATAGGACAAATGTTATAAAAAAATTAAAAAACTTCGACGAGGAAAATATTACAGAAGATTTGGAGATTGCAATGAGGCTTCGCTATTACAATTATAATGTCAAGATGAATGACGGAGCAGTAACCTATACAAATGTTCCAAGCAGCTTTAAGGGTTTATGGGGCCAAAGAATAAGATGGTTCAGGGGATTTATCCAGAATAATTTAAAGTACAAAAAGATGTTTATGAGCAAGAGGCATGGTGTCATGGGAAAGCTGCAGCTTCCCTTAAATGCAATAACTTTTTTTACAATCTTGCTTACATTTTTTTTGCTGATTTATGAATTAATAAGGTCATTATACCAAAATATAACAAAACTATCCTTGTTAAAAAGCGATATTTATTATCTTATTGAATTTCCTTCATTGAAGGAATTAGTTTTGGGAATTGATATAAAATATATCTTTCCATTAACAATAAGCTTTATTATATCTTTGTTTTTACTCCATTTAGCGCATAAAAGCTCAAAGGAAAAGTGGATTTTTAATCCAGCCTTATTAATCTACTTTACAGTTTATCCTTTGTTAAGATTAGCTCATTGGATTACTGCCATGTACAAAGAAACAATAAAGGGCAAAAGAAAATGGTAAATTATAAAAAAATATTATTAGTAAGCTTTTCTATTACTATCTTAGTTTTCTTGGGAGGATTATTGCTTGGCCTAAGCTTGGATGATACCAAAGTTTCTGATTTAATAAATAACCTAAACCAAAATGAACTTAACAGAGAAAGTTATTTGGTTGAGCAGGAATTTATACAAACAGTCGGGGGCAGTTTATGTGATTTATCAAGCCCCAGAATACAAGGATTATCAAATGAGCTGGCGAATCTAGGGCAGTTATTGACTTCTTATGAAAAGGCAAGCTTATTAAAAAATTCTGAATATACTTATTTAAAAACAAAATACTTTCTGCTTGAAATAAGAACTTTTGCGTTATTTACAAACTTAAAAAAAGAATGCAATTATGACTTGAATACAATGCTTTATTTTTATGACCAGGGAGAGCAGGAATCTCTGAATCAAGGCTATATTATCGATTCTTTGGTTGAGAGCCATGATAATCTTCATATCTTTTCTTTTGATAGAAACTTTAATGAGCCGACTTTGGGAGCATTAAAGCTTCATTATAATGTAACTAAGTCTCCTGCAGTTATAATAAACAATGAAATTAAAAAAGAAGGGTTAACCAGCTTAAATGAACTTAAAGAAATCTTAAATTATGAATAAGTTATTAAATATTTTAAAAGAAAAATATGTTTATTTAATTTATATTTTAGTCACAATACTTTTTGTTTACCAGCATACTTTAGGAATTGGATGGGATTTTGCAGCCTATATATTAAATGCAAAATATTTTTTTTCTGGCGGAAATTATTTTGAATGGCTAAGGCCGCCATTAACGTCATTTTTGATAGGCATATTCAGCATTTTTACATGGAAATTAGCACCATATTTCTATATAATTTTTTTAGTGACACTGCATTTCTATTCTTCATTAAGCTTGGCTAAGAAATTTAATATAAACCCGAATATTTATTATATCATTTCTTTGTCCCCATTTTTTCTTATCAGCGGTTTAAGGGAAGGAACAGAAATCTTGTCTTTATCATTATTGCAGCTATTTTTAGCTTATCTAAATAATAAAGGTTCAGGCATATTTTTAGCATTTGCGTTTTTAACAAGATATCCAAATATAATCTTTCTTCCATTAATTTTATTTAAAAAAGATATTAAGAAAATTTTATTTGATTTAATTATATTTATCTTAATCTTGTCTCCCTGGCTGATATACAATTATTCTCTGACAGGAAATGCGTTGACCAGCATTGCAGATGCATATGCCTTAAACATAAAATTTAGACTAGAATATATCAGCTTTAATTTTAATATTCTAGATCTTATTTTATTTGGGAATTATTTATTGATCTTTGCTTTATTATACTTTGCTAAAAGCTATAAAAATTTGAATAAAAAAGATTTTATTATGATAATTTTTCTTGTTTTGTTTTTAATATCTTATTTAAGAACGCCTATTAAGGTATTTAGATACTTATTTTTAATCTTAATGCCCCTGGCTTATTTTTCAGCTAAATACCTGGAAAAATTAAAAAATAAATTTAAAATCGCTTTTATTTTGTTAATAATGAGCGTAATAGTTCTTATTTTTTCATTTAATTTTAATAATGATTTAGAAAATTTTAATTTGGAAAAAGATGCTAAAAATAGCCTGGATGACTGCAATTTAATGTCAAATAGATGGGTTCCAATGAATTATATTGGAATAACAACTTTGCCTGCTCCAAGAAAAGAGCTATTGCAGCATTATATTAACAATGGCAGCAGAATTTTAATATTTTATAAATCCGATGAACCCGGGTACAGCAATGATATGGAATTTTTAGGAAATTTTGATTTTATAAAAAAAACAGATTCTTATATCTTGTTGGGGGATAAAAATAAATGCAATAAGCCTTCAGAAAAATTCGAACTTAACTATTTAAACTCCCTGAATGAAACAGTATATTTATTGAAAAATGAGACAATTGATATTTCAAATTGCGCAATCCTATTTAATGATAAATTGCCTTTATTATGCAAATCAAAATCTATTTAAAATTTAACAGTTTAATAAAAATATGGGAAATTGCGAGATTTGCGGTGAAGAAAGAGAACTTGTCAGAGCAATAGTGGAAGGGAGTTTGCTGGATGTTTGCGAAGAATGCGCTAAATTCGGAAATACAGTTGTAGTGAAAAAAATACAAAAAGAAGAAAAAACTCTAAAAAAGCAGACAGTTGATATAATAAATATAATAAATCCAGATTATCCAAAATTAATAAAAGAATCAAGGGAGAAACTTGGATTAAGGCAAAAAGATCTGGCATTAAAGGCTAATGAAAAGGAATCAGTAATACATAAGCTTGAAACAGGAAGCTTGCAGCCAACAATCCTTCTTGCAAGAAAACTTGAAAGAATATTAAGCATAAATTTAATTGAATTATACCAGGATACTCATGAATCTTTGAACTTAAAAGATGATAAATTAACCATTGGGGATATATTAAAATTAAGAGAATAATTATTCTATTTTTATGTTGACTGTAAAGGTTACCCATCCATGCCTAATGCCGCTTGTTGTATATATTATGTCCACATAACTTAATGAATCAACGATTATTTTTTTATCTGTTCCTTTTATGCTTTCTAATTGCTCTTTTAAATTCTTTAGTTCGTTTTCTGCATTATCAACATAAGTCGGCATATCTATGTTTAACGGATCTTCATTACCGAAATTTACTGTAATTAAATAAACGCTTCCCCCAGTTGTCATTGTTATTTCTTCTATGCTTTTTATCTCTTTGGCGTAAAATATTCTCTCTTCTTCTCCAAAAACTAAATCGTTATAATCAACAGCGTTTACTTTTTTTATTTCTCCCATTTCATATGTTGTTTTTGCCAATTCTTCATACTCTTCTTTGCTAGAAATTCTATTTTCCGCTCCTAAATTATATTTTGATGAAATATATAATTCAATTTCTTTTTCATTGGTATAGCTAAATTTTCCGTAACCTTTTAATCTTGCCAGAAATCTTCTCGCAGCATTGGCTATATTATGCGGATTATCACTAAAATCATCATTATAAATAAATAGTTCATCGTTATTGCTTAATCTGACAAAAAAACCCTCTCCTCTAAAATTAGGATCATCAACGCCCGAGAAAATATATAAGGTGCTTACTACAGGATCTTTAATTTCTTCTATATCCTCTTTTATTGCATCATCCATAATTTTATTATTATATATATTATCTGCTGAATCTTCTGAATTTGGAGGTAATCTTTGATCTTGATCATCATCATTGACTGGTTGGATTACATCTTCATTTACATCCTTGGTTATTTCTTCTTTAGTTTGTGCATTATAATATTTTGATAAGATTTCGTCATAACTTTGTTCTATTTCTTTATCTAAAATTACGTTTTTAATGCTGCAATCAACTTTTTTATTCTTTAAATCAGCGTAAGCAACTGCGGAAAAACCAGTGCCTTTGTCGTCAATTTTAACCTCATACATCTCTTTTGGCTCTAAGGAGGGATTATTGCAGTTTTTTCTTATTAATCCAATATTCTCTAAAGCTTTTTCTTGTGTATAATGGTTGATCTGAAGTTCTGCGTTCGGATATTTATCAAAGAAATTCTTGAATAACGGGTTTGTTTTGGCAATTTCTTCAGGACTTTGGTCTAATCCATCAATACACCCCGAAATAATAAAACTCAGGCTGATTAAAATTATTGCTAAAAATAATCTATTTATATTTCTTCTTGCCATTGGATTTTTAATATGAAATATATTTATAAATCTGCCTAAGACTTCAAAAATACAGAAATAGCAAGTTTTAAAAAGAATTACTTTTCAAGATAAGCTATGGAAATTAAAATTTTAAACGAGGATAAAAACAGAATAGAGTTTGAGGTTATTGGCGAGGATCATACATTATGCAATGCTGTTAGAAATGAATTATGGAATCAGGATAATGTAAATGTTTCAGCATACAACATAAAACATCCTTTAGTAAGCAATCCAATAATGCTTGTTGAAGTAAGCAAAGGTGATCCTAAAACTGCGCTGAACTCTGCAGTTTCTTCTTTAAAAAAACAAATAAAGGAATTAAAGGATATTTTCTCTAAAAAATTATAACTAGAAAAATATATAAACAATAAAACTCATTTTTTAATGATGGAAAATCAAAAAGAGGTAGGTATAAATACCTTGATACTTTTTTCATTAGTTTTTCTTTTCTTGGCATTTATCATAATACAGCCAATTCCTTTGACAGGATTAATAACTTTGCCTTTGATAGGGGATACAAGCGAATTATCCGGAACAACATTAATTGGAGCAGTTTCATTATTGCTTGCAGTCTGGATTATTGTGTTTATGCTGTTTAAAAAATTAAGAAAAAAAAGCAAGCTTGAAAAAGTTCCAGCACTGCCTGAAGTTCCAGGGCCTGTAAGCACTGTTGATATTCCTAGTTTAGATGAGCTTCAGAAAAAACAGGGGCTAACAGAGGACGAATTAAAGCAGTTATTTACAGAAATTGCCCCCCAAATAGAAACACAGTCAAAAATAACAATTAATGAGAAAGAACTTGAATTATTTGAAAAGCAAAAATCAGCACAAAATAAAGAAGAAGCTGAAATTCCAAAAAAAACAGAAGAAGCAAAACAATCACTATTCGAAGAAAAATCAAGAGACATAAATGAGCTGAGAAAGATAACTAGAGCTTTATTGGAGAAGAACTATACTAAAGAAAGTATAGTAAAATATTTGCAAAAAAAAGGATGGAAACTGAGCCAGATTGCCAAGATTATTCAGGAGATTAACCTTATGAATTTATTTAGGTATATTAAAGAAGCTGTTTCTTTGGGCTATAAGAAAGATCTTCTTATTAAGCAATTGCTTTCTAAAGGCTGGACTTTAAAGGAAATTAATTATATCTTAAGCCAAATAAAAAAATAATCAAAAGTTATTTATACTAAGCAAAAATAAAGCATTAAAATGTTAAAGAAAATATGGAGATTTATATGGCATGATGATTCTTTATTATCCTGGATAGTAAGCATATTATTGGCATTTATTTTGGTTAAATTTATTATTTATCCTGGACTAGGGCTTATCTTTAATACCAATCTTCCTGTTGTAGCAGTTGTTTCAAGAAGCATGGAGCACAAGGGAAATTTTAATGAATTTTGGGATGTGCAGGGAAAATGGTATGAAGATAATGAAATAACAAAAGAAGAATTTTCAAATTACATAATGAGAAATGGATTTAATAAAGGAGACATTATATTCTTATATGGTTCGGCAAAAATTAATAAAGGGGAGATAATTGTTTTTAAGGGAAATTCAAAAAATCCCATAATACATAGAGTTGTTAAGATTAATAATGATTCTTATCAGACTAAAGGAGATAATAACCCTGATTCGTATTCTCAATTAAGCGAAACAAATATAAAGCCTGAAAATGTCATAGGAAAAGCTTTTTTAAGGCTGCCATATTTAGGGTGGGTAAAAATATGGTTTACAGATTTGATAAGCTTAATCATAACAATTTAGGGGGTGGATAAAATTTTATTTTGTCCGAAGTGCAAATCGATCTTAATTCCTAATCAGGATAGCAAAAGAATTACTTGCAGCTGTGGCTATGTTCTTAGACAGCCTAAGACAATAAAAATTGGGGAGAAGGCTGAAAAGACCAAAAAAGTAGATATTATTGATAGAACAATAGAGACTTTGCCTAAAACAGAAATGAGATGTCCTGAATGCAGTCATAATAAGGCATATTATTGGCTCGCTCAAACAAGATCTTCTGACGAGGCAGAAACACAGTTCTTTAGATGTGCCAAGTGCTCGCATCAATGGAGGCAGTATTAAGGCACATTGGCGCATTAATTGGGCTTATCTTCTAAAAAAATCATAGAAAGTTTATAAAGTTCGGACCCCCAATAAAATTATGAAAATAATGAAAGTTCTTGATAAAAAAGTCGGTAAGACTATTTATTATAAGTATAGAATTAATTTACCTAAGGAAATTATTGAAATTCAAAATTTCTTGATGAAGAATTAAAAGAAAGATTAGATAAAGAAAAAATAGTGATTGAGAAAGAATAACTTTAATATTTAGAAATAATCTCATTTAAATATTTTAAAAATTCAGCAACATCTAGAAAATAACTTGGATATGCTTTTTTCAAATCATTAGTGCTTTCTGCTCCAACAAGTACTATATCATAATCTTTTCCAACAGGATATATTTTTTCAAGTTCAGAATACTTTTCAATTGCTTTATTTTCTTCTTTCTCTGTAAAAGTTGTAATTATTGTTTTTTTACGTAAAATATCCAATTCTAAAAGGAAAAATTTTGTTTGTTCTTTTCCCTTTGATTTAATTTGACTATCAAGGTGAGGAATTACTTGAGCCCATCCAGTCATTTTTTCAATAAAATTTAATTGTTTTTCAATTGATTTTATCTGGGAATATAATTCTTTTTCATCTTCGGGTGTATTTGGAACATTGGGACAATTTTCAATTTTAGCAAAAGCAGAACCCATAAGTCTAAAAAAATCAAGCCATTCTTTTTTCGCTTCATTTGATTTTATAGCTTGTCTTGTAAAGAAACCAGCAGTTTCTACAGCAGTTGCCCAAAGGTGTTGTAATTTTGTTCTTATTTGAATTTCAGTAAGAAGTCCATTATATACTGTCATTCCTCGTTTACTTCTATAAGCATAAACAAGGTGAAATCCCCTATATCCGTCGGGTTTAGGACCATCAATTTTATCTTTCTCATTTTTAACATCGACGTAATTTTTTTTATTTACTAATTTATGTTTTAAATCCCCCCTTAAATATCCTTCAGTATAAAGTTTTCTAGCTGAAGACATATTGGATAAAACTGCTCTGCAACCCCCAATATCTTGCATTTGAAAAAGTTTCATACTTGCCCGACTATGCCCTTCATAAACTCTTTCTAGTTTATAGATAATTGCTGGAACACGTTTTAATCTTTGTGATATTAAAGGATTTTTATCAAATATTAAAGCTTTTTTCTTTAGAGTCATCTGAAATATATGCATGGGATACGCATGTACTGCTCTCCAATTATCTAAAACTTTTGTTGCGTTTTCTTTTGCTTCCTGAGAAGAATTTTTATTAATTAAGATTTTTCCTGCTTGATTTATTTCATCTTTTTTGTATTTAAGTTTTGCCCACGCCATAAAGTAATCATCTTATTAGTCTATTTAAATGTTTCTATTTTTGGGCGGTGGATAACAACGACGATAAAATTAATATATTTGATATTATTTTTATTTTGGGCGGTAGAAGAAAAAGTTTAGATTTATATACTTCGGGTGCCTAATATAAGTATGAACAAACAAGAGATATTATGTCTATATTGTAAAGGCAATGAAGTAGTTAGACTTGCTCATTTTAATTAAGAAGATACTACACATATATAAATTTATTTATCTTTAAAAGACCATTTAATGCACCAATGTGGTATTAAGGAAAGCTTTATTTATTTTCTTATTTTATATTTTTAAAAATGCCTGCTTACAAAGAAAAATTCATTAATGAACTTGATGTTAAAGATAATAAAATATTTGTATCAGGATTAATTATAAATAAAGAGGAAAACTTAGTAGTTTTGGATGATGGAACAGGAGCAGTAACAGCGAATATAGAAACTAATATTCCTATAAATACCTTTGTAAGAGTTTACGGCTACTTGATAAATAATGGAGAAGAATTAATGATTCAAGGCCAGGCAATACAGGATCTAAGCAATGTTGACAAAAAACTTTATGCTAAAGTCAAGGCCTTGATGAACCAAAAGCAATAAATACCTTTTTGTTTACCTTATTAAAAATGAAATTAACATTAAATGAGAATAAGTATCTTAAAGAGCCAATATTAGTTATTTCAGAATTGGTTAACGAGGCTACTTTTAAGATTGATAAAGATAAAATAGAGTTAGTTGCAATGGATCCAGGAAATGTTGCAATGGTTATTTTCAAATTATTAAGCACAGCCTTTACAGAATATGATGTTAAGGAGCCTTTGGAATTAACAATCAATTTAGATAATTTAAAGCAAATACTGAAAAGAGCCAATGCAGATGATAAAATGACATTAGAATTGCTAAATAACAAATTAAAAATTGAATTAAGCTCAGATTCAAAAAGGGTCTTTAATTTAAGCTTGATTAATTCTGAAAGCACTGTAAAAAAAGTTCCTGATCTAAAATTTACTTCAAGAATAGAAACCAATAATTCCCTGTTTAACCAGGCTATCGAAGATACAGACATTATTTCTGACAGCGTTTCCTTTATTGTTGATAATGACAGATTTAGCATTGAAGCATTTGGGAGCCTGACAACAGCAAAGATTGACTTAATTAAGGATGATAGGACAAAAATACAATGCAATGATAAAACAGCTTCTAGATATTCTGTAGAATATTTGAAAAAGATGATTAAAGCAAGCAAATTGGCAGATGATGTTGTTATACAATTCAGCAAAGATTATCCATTAAAATTAAGCTACAAAATTCTTGATAAAATGCTAATGGAATTTATACTTGCTCCAAGGGTAGCTAATGATTAGAAGGTTTATATATATTACATATACATACATATAATATGGCAAAAAACATAATGTTATCTAATGAAGCTTATGAAAAACTGAAATTTAGGAAAGAATTAGAAAATCCTGATAAAAGTTATAGCGATGTTGTGCTTAACTTATTAGAGAATAAAAACAGAAAGAAGACTTTACTTGGCTTAAAAAAATATTTTGGTGTTTTGAAAGGAGACAAAGAATACGGTGAAGTTAAGAAGAAGCTTAAGGAAGGCTGGGCTAGATGGACGAAAAGATATGCTTAGATACAGATGTATGCATAGAAATAATAAACGGGAATAAAAATTTTCTTGGACTCTTAAATCAGAACAAAGATGTTTATATAACATCAATTACGGCTTTTGAATTGTTATTAAGGAAAACTAACATAGAAACTGTAGAATCTTTTTTGTATGATATAAATATCCTAGACTTTGATATGATATGTGCAAAAATCGCAAGCAATGTACAAAAAGATTTGGATAAAGCTGGAATGAACATTGAATTTAGAGATATTTTTATAGCTTCAATTTCTATAATAAATAATTGTACCCTGGCGACTTTAAACAAAAAACATTTTTCCAGAATAAAGAATCTAAAGTTGTTAGAGGTATAAAAGCAAAATTTTATATATTAACTTAAATCTTAATGGTTATGCATAAAAGAGGCCAGATTACAGTATTTGTCATTCTTGGAATATTAATTATAGCTGTTTTAGGGCTTATATTCTATTTATATAATTTAAGGGCAGTTCCAGAAGTAGAAAAAATATCCGAATTTGATTTTTCCAGAACAGAAGTTTTAAAGAATTATATTGAAGGATGCATAGAAAAATCAGGAGATGAAGCTTTAGCTTTAGTCGGAAAACAAGGCGGAGAGATAAATCCAGGATTTTATTTATCATATTATGGGAATAAAGTTAGTTATATATGCTATACAACAGAATATGCTTCATGCTACAATAAAAAACCTTTTTTATTAAATTATGTTCAAAATGAAATTGATACTTATGTTACAAGAAAAATAACTTCATGTATAAATGATTTGGATAATGTTGTTAAAAATAAAGGTTATACTATGCAAAAAGGCAATCTTGATATTAAGACAATTATAAATCCTTATTCAACCTCAATAAATGTTAATTATCCAATTGCAATTAAAAGCAATACAGGAGCACAAGTTCAGCAAAGCAGTTTTGTTAAAACATTTAATGCCCCTTTAGGAAGATTAATCAAAGCTGCAGAAGATATTGTTAACCAGGAAATAAAAAATCCCCAAGGTGTTGTTTTTTATAATGCCTATGTTTTATCACAAAATGGCGAAATTAGCATACAAAGAGATACATATGCCAATACAGAAATTTATATAATTAACGCGCAAAATAATCCTTATAAATTCCAGTTTGCATTACAAAATTATGTAACCCCATTCCCATAAAATGAAATATAAACTCTTAAAACAAAAAGCAGTAATACAAATTTTATTAATAATTAGCCTGAGCTTTTACACTTCATTATCTTTTAGCTCATTAAATAAAACAGATAATAATTTAGCAGAATATGAAAATGAAAATAAACAAAGAGTGAATTATTTTGATTTAATTAAGCAGGATTTACTGACAAATGTAGATGCTCAAACAAAAGTATGCTGCGAATTAACTAAAAAAGGATCTAATACTCTTTATAATGGAGAATCATGTGTTTTTACAGAGCCAAGCAATTGTGATATAAGTGTTAAACAAGATGGAACTTCTTATCAGACTTCTAGTGTTTCATGCTTAGAAACTGATTTTTGCGGTGCTGGTGTCTGCGTATTAGAAGGAACTTGCCAGGATAATGTTGAAAAGGGTTTATGTCTGCAAAGAAATGGAGTTTGGAGACCAGGAACAAGTGATCAAATTTCTCAGTGCAGAATTGGCTGCTGTGATTTGCCAAGCGGAGCTTCTTTAACAACAGATGCCTTATGCAGGGATAAAGTAAAGGTATTCCCTGATTTAAGATACCAAGATGTTTTTAAGCCAGATATTCAGGATCAAGTAACTTGCTTTCAGCAAAGCAGGTCTGCAGAAGAAGGATGCTGTGTTTTGTCTGATCAATGCAGTTTTGTAACAAGGAAAGAATGTACTGCATTAAATGGAGACTTTAAATTAAATAATTTATGCAGCAATCCCGCATTAGGATGCCAAGTTACAGCAAAACATTCTACAACATGTTATCAAAATAAAGTTTACTGGATAGACTCTTCTAGCAACAGAGAAAATGTTTATGATGGCAAATTTGATGCAAGCTGGCAGTACACTAATTGGCTTGTTCAAGACCCAGATAAGCTTGCTTTAAAAAACCCGCAAACACTGCAAGAAGTAGCTGAAAGCGGAAATTGCCAAGTTAGTTTAGGAAGCACTTGCGGGGATATTAGTGATGGAGTTAAAAGTTATTTAAGGAATACTAAAAATCTAAAAGAAAACGATGTTAATAAAGTTAAAAATCAATGCATTAGTTTAAATTGTATAAATACAAAGAAAAATCCAAATATTCCATGGATGAATGGGGGACTAAGACAAAATGGGGAATCGTGGTGTGAATATCAATCTAAAACAGGCAATGGAGAAGATTTAGTAGGAACAAGACATATTATTCACCAATGCGAGAATGGTGTTGAAACTTTTAAAGAATGCAGCACCAGAAGAAAGGAGATTTGTGTGCAAAATGATGCTCCAGAAAGTGTTACAGGTGTTGGAAAAGCTTTGACCTTTGCTGCTTGTGCTCCAAATAATTGGCAAGTTTGTTTGGAAGCTAATAAAGATACTGAAAGCTGCGGTTATACTTTAGATGAAGCTTTAGCAAAATATAATTCGGTTTATGGTTCTGGTAGTATAAATTTTGGTCCTCCTTTTGGGGGAGGCATACTTGATCTTGGACCTTGTAAAGATTTGTCAAGTGATGGAACCCAGCATAATTCTTGCATAATGAAAACTATTTGCAGAAAAACAGCTTGTGAAGAGCAAGTTCTGGGAAATTGCTATTTTAATAAATATGTTGGTTTATGTGCTCCAGCTGTTCCTCCAGGCACTTTAGGAAAAGAAGCTGAGTTTGAAGAAGTAACAGGGGAAAGCATAGGATTTAGTTTTGATGCAAAAATGTATTTAGCAGAAAGTACAACCTTTGGAAGTAACCCGGAATTTGGAGAAGATTGTGCAGCAGGTTGTGATATATCTACAAGTGAATTTGCAAATAAATGGAATAATTATTGTACAAGTCTAGGTGATTTAGGAGCAAAATATAATATTGCTGGGAAATACACTAAAGCTGGTTTTTACCATGGCGGTCCTTTCAATATAAATGGAGATGTTGATAAAGATGATAACTTGAATATGAATGCACAAGGTGTTACGAAAGTTAAAGAATTTAGTTATTATTTATCAAATATTCAGCCTTTAACTGGAAATATTTATTCTTTGTTAGAAGCTGTAAATAATCTAAAAGTAATAAATTTTGAACAATTAAAAGATCCTGATTTTCTTCCAGGATTTTTTGGGAGTGTTGAAACTTGGTTGATTTCTGGAAGTATTGTTGGGACTGCGATGCTAATAAGCGGGATTTTAGCAATAGGTGGCAAGGCTACAGCTCTTGGAGCTGCACTTACTTTTGGAGTTTCTACTCTTCCGATACCCGTAATTGGAATTATTGTTGGTGCAATTATAGTTCTTTATGCTATTTTAAATTGGATATTTGGACAAGAATCAGCGGATTTAACTTATAAAATTTCATGTATGCCTTGGGTTCCTCCTGATGGCGGACAGGACTGCAGATTATGCAACGATAAATCTAAATTTTCAATATGCGACGAATATACATGTAAAAGTTTAGGAAAGGCATGTGATTTATTAAATAAAGGACAAGTAGGAAATGAAACTTGCATATGGAGTAATCGCAATACTATTCCTCCAATTATAGGCCCTAAAATATACCCTCCTTTTGATGAAGCAAGAGATATTCAAAAAGTTCCTCCAAGCACAGGATTTACAGGAGGTTATAAATTTAAAAAAGAAATAACAGCGTTTACTTCGATAGATATTGGAATAAAAATTATTAATGAAAAAGGACAAGAAGATTTTGCTGAATGCAAGATAAGCAGGTCGAATACATTTAATTATGAAGATTCAAATATACAATTCTTTGATGACAGCTTAACTAAATCAGAGCATAAAAGAAAACTTTTAATTTCACAATCCCCAATTCTGCCAAATGAAGACAGGATAGAATTAGAGGCAGGAAAAGTTAATACATTTTATGTAAAATGCAAAGGCCCCAATAAAGCCATAAATCTTAAGCCATATTTCATAGAAATTCCAGTAGCAAAAGGACCAGATACTGCTCCGCCTGAAATAAAATCATTTAGCATAAAGAACAATGCGTTTATTCCCTATAATTTAAATCAAACATTGCTGACTATTTATGTAGAAGACCAGTCTGGCTTAGAAAATATAACAACCAATAGAACAAGCGGGAAAGATGGAGGATGTAAATATTCTACATTAGATCAAGATTATGAATTAATGCCTTATGATATGACTTGTACACATTTCAAGGTTAATGCAGAAGGCCAATATTCATGTATAACATTATTAAAATTAAAGCCAAACCAGGATAATTCATTCTACTTTAGGTGCAAGGATTTAGCAAGAAATGTAAATCCAAGAAGCATGCCTCCAATAGAAGGGGATACAACTTCTGGATATCATTTAAAAGGAACTCAACAACTAAGAATAACAGATTCCGGGCCATCAGGAGATTATATTGGAACAGATGTTAATTTAACTTTAATAACAGAGGACGGAGCAGAAAGTGGAAAATCAACATGTTATTATGCTGGCGGTCAGAAAAGTTTAATTACAAGAGATTTAACATTCAGTCCTTCAGGAATTAAATTTACTTCAACTAATTCAGATAAGCATGAAACTAAACTTTCATTATTAACTGAACAAGATTATTTATATTATGTCTGGTGCAGAGATGTTGCAGGTAATGAAGATAATGCAACAATAGAATTCCATACTACAACCCCTGAACTAATTATTGAAGATGCCCAACCAAATGGACAAACTTTCTATACAGATAAAATACAATTAAAAGTAATAACCTCTGGCGGGATACATGAAAATGGAGATTCAACATGCAGTTATAGCGGAGATTTGCCAACAGGCTACTTTAACGAAGGCAAACAAATTTTAGCAGATAATACTATACAAACCAAGAACCTTACATTAATCTCATCTGGAGTAACTTATAATGTTAATATAACCTGTACTGATCAGCATAAGGATGATACAGAACAAATATCATTTACAGTAAATTATGCTTCTTATCCCCAAATAATAAGGATATTTAAGACTCAGAGTTTATTAAACCTTATTATGGATAATCCAGCAGAATGCAGATATTCAACTACTGATCCAAACTTTGATTTCAACCAGACAGCAACAAAGACAATTACTCAAGATAATAACTTAAAGCATCAATTGCAAATCAGCTCGAGTGTTGTCTACTTGAAATGCAAAGATACAAGGACAAATAAATTTAGTCCTGTATACAGAATTTATCCTTAAGTTTCGCTGAATGGTGAAAGATATATAAATATTGGTTTCTAATTTATGAAATTTAATTTAAATATCTTTCTATATATTTCGAAACATTTATAAATAATAAAATTCTAAATCGAAACATGAAAAAGCTAGAACTTGTTTACAATAAAATACTTGAAGAGATTATAGAAAATAAAAACCATAAATTAACTCAGAAATCTTTAAGCAAAGAATTAAAAATATCTTTAAGCACAGTAAATCATGCTTTGCAGCCGATAAAAAATATGGGCGCAATAAAAATAAACCCAAAAAACTTTAATGTAATAAACCCTAAAAAAATTTTATATTATTGGGCTTCTATAAGGAATATTGAAAGAGATATTATATATAAAACACGTGTGGAAAAATCTGTGGAAGAAATTGAGAAGCTAATGCCCAATTCAGCAATTTTCACAGCATATTCCGCTTATAAATTTAAATTTAAAAATGCACCAGCAGATTACTCGGAAGTTTACGTTTATTGCGATAAAGAAGAGATTAAAGAAAGATTTGAAGAATCAAAAAACATTCCAAATTTATTTGTGCTGAGAAAAGACATAGCTAAATTAACTACAGCAAATTTATTTGTTGATCTATGGAATTTAAAAGAATGGTATGCTAAAGATTATTTAGATGCATTGCAAAGGAGATTAAATGGAATACTGGCATGATTTAATAACTGAAAAAAGCTGGAAGGTTCTGCAGCAAATCAAAAAAGAATTTGATTTCATACTTATAGGCGGCTGGGCTGTTTATCTGTATACTAAAGCGCTTAAATCTAAAGATGTAGACATTGTTGTAAATTTTGAAACATTAAATGAGATAAGAAAAAATCATTACCTGGCTAAAAATGACAAGCTGAAAAAATATGAAATAAAAATAGACGAGATTGATGTTGATATTTATGTAAAAAATTATTCAGCATTGCCTATTCCTCTAAATGAAATAGAAAAAAATTTTGCCCAAATAGAAGGTTTTAAGCTGGTTAAGCCCGAAATTTTGCTTATACTAAAGCAAACAGCTGAAATAAATCGGGGAGATAGTGAAAAAGGGATGAAGGATAAAATAGATATAATTAACTTATTAATTAAAGCGGAAATTGATTTTGATTTTTATTATGAGCTTATTGATAAATATAATTTGAAAGATTATAGAAATGAACTTATTAGAATTATTAAAAACTTTAATTTATTAGATAACATAAATTTAAATGTAAAACAATATAAGCCAATTAAGCTAAGATTATTAAAGGAATTAAAATGAAAAAAGCTAGAATTAATTTGGACAAAAAAATAAAAATTATGATACCAAAAAATAAAAAATTAAGTATGGATAAAATCTTTGGATCATTAAAAGATTGGAAAACTCCTGCAGATAAATTAATGATGGAAATAGATAAAGATTTATATCCTGGAATTTAAAACGTATTTTTATTCTAATTGTTGTTTTAATATTAACTTTATTAAAACGAAAGATTTATATATCATATGATATATAATATATATCATGAATACAGAACTAGAAATATTAAAGCGTATTTATCTAAATGAGGGCATACATGTTAGGGAAATATCCAGGCAGCTGAAAATAGGAATGCCTTCTGTCAAATATGCTCTTGATAAATTAATATCTAAAAAATTAGTTTTGTATAAAAGGGAAGCACGCAATTTAAAGTTTTATCTAAACTTCAAAAATAATTTGTTAATATCATACTTATATCAAATAGAGTATGATAGAATATATAAATTGCCAAAATTAGTTCAAGATTCCCTTTTTGATTTAATTAAAATTTTAGAGAAAAAGCCTGTTTTAGTAATTGTATTTGGAAGCTATGCCAATGGATCATATTCTAATGAAAGTGACTTAGACTTATTATTTGTTTTTAATGAAACAGATGAGGAGGTTGAAAAAAAATCTGAGATAATAGGAAATAGGTATAATTTAAATATTCAGCCGATTTATCTAAATTTCAATGAGTTTAATAAGAACTTTTTTAATGAAAAAGACAAATTTATGGGGCAGATAAAGAAAAATAAGATTATAATGATCGGGATTGAATTATGGGTTATGATGGAAAATGAAAGGGCCTGATTGGAATGCCTGGATTAAAAGTGAAGCAAAATGCAAGTCGTGGCTTGATAATTATATAAAAAAGAATATGATAAAAAAAGGAGGATTAACATCAAGCCTTTATCTTAAGAAAGCGAGCCATAATCTTGATTTTGCAAATTGGCTGAAAGAAAAGCATAAAAAAGAAATTCCAGATTTATTTGGAGAAGAAAGATTTTATGATTGGGCTATAAATGCTTACTATTATGTTTTTTATCATTCTTCTTTGGCTCTTTTATCTTTAAAAGGATATTCTTCAAAATCCCATTATGCAACGCTATGTTTTATTATTTATCATTACTATCATAAAACAAGACATCTGAAAAAAGAGGATATAGGGTTAATGCATCAAAGCATAAATAAGGAGGATATAGAAATGATTGCTAAAACAAAAAGTTTGAGGGAAAGAGCAAGCTATGATGTCTCTGCATTGTTTGAAGAGAAATTAGTCGAAAATGCAAAAAATAATGCTGTGTATTTTTTTAATAAAATAAAGAGGATTGCTGAAGAATGAAAAAAGCTCAGTTAATGTCCCAGCCGTTTTATTATATCTTCATAATTATTGTTATAGCCATGATATTAATCTTTGGATTTAATTTAATTAACAATTTAATAAAGACGCAGGAGAAAGCCAAGTTTATACAATTTAAGACAGACTTTAAAGGTTCTGTAGAAAATGTTTATGTTCAAAATCCAGGAACAAAAATATCATTTTCTTTATTAGTCCCAAAAGATTTGAATAAAGTTTGTTTTGAAAAAATACAAAATACTGTAGAGGTTTCAAGCGATTCAGAATATTTTATTTCATTTAACGAAGATAGATTAACGCATAATAAGCAGAATCCTTACTGCATTAAAGAATCAGGCAAAAAAATAGGCTTTAGCTTAGAAAATAAAATCTTAAATAGTAAGACTTATATTGAAATATCATGAAATCGCAATCTGAATTAAATTGGGTTTTTATATTAATTATAGGGGCAATTATTCTCGCATTTTTTACAGCATTTGCATTTAAATATAAATCATTGCAGGATGAAAAAACTTCCATTGAAATTTTGAATACCTTGGATAATTCATTGACAAGCTTAAAAACATCTCCTTATGCTACTTTTGATTCTATTAATCTTCCTTTAGATGTTCAAGTAACATGCAATAACTTAATCATAAATGAAGAGACTTATGCAACAAAAAACTTATTGTTTTCTCAAAAAAAATTAAGTAAAAAGATGTTTATTTATTATAAGCCTTTTAAAGCTCCGTTTAAGATCGCTGATTTTTATTTTATAACAGACTTAAATGCAAAGTATCATTTGGTTTATGACTCAACAACACAGCAGTATGTTATTAGCTTGATAAATAGCCTTCCGCAGGAACTGCAAAGCAAATTTTCATATTCATCGAATAGAAAAACACAGGCGTTTACGAAAAATATTGAGATAAAAAACCTGAATAATTACCGCAATATTGACAATCTTAATTTAAATAATAATTATCTTAAGGTTGATGATTTTAGCTTATATAAAAATGATGAATTAGTTTATGCGGCAATCTTCTCTGATAATTTCGAATGCATGAATGAGAAAATTAAATTAGAAATAGATAAGGCAGTTTCAGTATACAAAAATAAAGCATTGACATTGAGGCATGAAAACTGCAATTACGCTTCTTTAATGAGCTACTTAGATAATTTAAAAAATGACTTAACTTATTCAAGCTCAATTAATTCAATAAATACAGAATTATCGTCAAATAACTGCCCGATTTTATATTAAGCAAAAAGCCTTAAAATAAAAAAGCTTATATAGTTGTAAATATACAACATAAGTTGTAAAAATGCAACTATTAGACGATATATTTGGCTCGAAGAACAACATAAGGGTTTTGAGATATTTGACAAACCATCAGGACTGGGAGTTTAATATCAGTGAGTTGTCAAAGGACATAAGAATAAACAAGGGGGTATTAAGCAGACTAATAAAAAAATTAGGGTATTCTAATTTAATCAAGGTAAATCTGAAAGGAAGAATTGTATTATTTAGATTAAACAAAGAAAATATGCTCATTAAAAACACAGTAATCCCAATCTTTAAAATAGAAAATAGTATATTTAACGATATTATCAAGCCGAGACTGCTTTCTTTAAAATCTAAAAATATAATCTCTATTATATTGTATGGATCATATGCAAATAGAAATTTTAAATTAACATCTGATATAGATTTGCTGATTGTTGTAAAAGAGAATGATAGCAATCTTAAAAATAATGCTGATAAAATTAAAAGCGAGTTTTTAGAGCAGGACTTAATTTTAAGGATAGATTTAATTAAGCTTAATGAATTTAAAAAATTATATAAACTTAAAGAGCCTTTAATCCTTTCAATGCAGAAGAATTATGAGGTGCTATACGGCGGTAATTTTGATGCTTTAATAAAATGAAAAATGAAAATAAGTTAAAATCGATCTTGAGATTAAAAGATGCAGATGAATTTTTAACTAGCTCGAAAGATAACCTTGATTCTGGAAGATTTAAAGCAAGCTTAGATCATGCAATAGATGCAGTTATTGCTGCTAATGATGCTTTTACAATTCATTTCGTTGAACAAATAGCGTCTGCAGACCATCGTGAAGCTGTTGCATTGCATAAATTAGCAGGACAGAAGATCAGCGAGAATAAAGCAAATGATTTATTAGAACTCTTGGAAGAAAGGCATAGAAAAACCTACAGGAGTGTATCTGTAAACAAGGATTTGGCAGAATTGATGCTTAAGAAAGCAGCCAGATTTCTAAACTGGGTTAAGGATAAGATAAAATGAAAAAAGCAGAATTGCAGATGCAGGAAACAATCTTGGTAATCTTCATAGTTGCATATTATTTTTAACGCCGAAAAGTATATAAACCAGAAGTTGATATATATAAACTAGGAGTTTATATGAAAAGCATAACAAATAATGAAATGAAATTTGTATTAATTATATTTAAATCGCCTGAAACAGAGTATAATTCAAACAGCATTGCTAAATCTCTTGGAATTACTTCTATGGGGGCCTTAAAGATAGCTAAAAAACTTGAGAAGGGTGGAATAATAAATTTTAAGGAGATGGGGAAGGCTAAATTTTATAGATTAAATTTGGAAAATGATCATGTCAGGCAGTATATTAAGTTTTTACTGCAAAAGGAATCCAGAGAAGCTAGTTCATTTTTAAAGGCAAAATTCAAGGATATTAAAAAGATAAAAAATGCTTATGCCTCCATATTATTCGGTTCTGTATTAACTAAAGAAGATAAATCTAATGATATAGATCTTTTTTTAATTACAGATCAAAAAAGGTTCTCAAAATTAAAGAAGGAGATTGAATACTTAAATCTTATAAATATTAAAAAATATCATCCGCTATATCAGGCAATAGATGATGTTAAAAAAAACATTAAAGAAAACGATAAGGTAATATTCAATGCCATAAAAGGAATTATTGTCTTTGGAGAAGATATTATAATTGATCTGCTAAAAAATGACACACTCTAAAAACAAAATCGAATGGTGCTTAAAAAAGGCTGAAAAAGAATTAAAGGAGAAAGGAAAACATCGTGGCTTGATTAAAATAAAGCCGGATTTAAATAAAGCAAATGAGTTTATAGCTAAAGCAGAACATTACTTAAAAGCTACAGATTATTTAAAAAAAGGGGATTTTGCTGATATTAGTGCAAGCACAGTATTTTACTCAATGTACTCATGTCTTCTTGCTGTAATCTCCAAATTTGGATATGAATCTGGAAACCAGGAATGCACTTTTGCTTTAATTTTTCATCTAATTGAAGAAGGGAAAATAGATTTTGATAAAAATTTATTGGAAAAAATAGCTTCCCTAGAAGATAATAAAGATAAAGAAGGGATTAAGGATATTCGTGAGAGATATCAGTATGGAACAAGTTTGTCATTAAAAGATAATTTATATAAAGAATTATTTGAATTAGCTCAAAAGGTTATTAGCAAAACTAAAGAAATTATTGAAGAATAAATCTTTTCAATAACATAATCAGGTTTAGGGGTTTATCAGACTTGAATAAGAAAAAAGCAGAATTGCAGATGCAGGAAACAATCTTGGTAATCTTCATAGTTACTATAATAATTGGAATTGCAATATTTACATTTTATCAATTGCAATTAAGAAGCATTGATAACTTAAAAATTGAATTAGAACAAAACAGGAATTTAATTTTATTATCAACCTTATCAAATTCAGTTGAATTAAGCTATACTATTTTAGGAAATGAAGAAAATGCCTTAGATACAATAAAATTGCTTAATCCAAGCTTAGAAGATCTTGGCTTTAAAGAAATAACAATTAAGCAGGTTTATCCTGAATCTCAAAATTTTCTTTGCACAAAGTCAAACTATCCTTACTGCAATAAGTATGTAGTGTATAATAAGAAGCCAAGTAAAATTAAAAATACTCAAGTAATATCTCTTCCTGCATCAATCTACTTTCCTTATACAAATGAGTATAAATTAGCCTTATTAGAGGTAAGGTCTTACTCTTAAAATGAAAAAAGCACAGCTTGAAACAATGGGTTTAGTAGTCATAATTGTTTTATTAGCCTTTATACTAATTTTTGTACTACAGATTATGGTTAACTCAGAAAGCAATAGCTTAAATTCAAGATATCTGCAGTTAAATGCAGATAATTTAAGAAGCTCTATTTTGAAAACTAATGTCTGCACTGAAATAAGCTTAAGGGATGAAATAATAAGCTGCAATACTTTTAATAATGTTCAGTGCAATGCTTTGCAAAACTGCAATTCTTTAAATAATTTAATCAGGAAAATGATTGAAGACTCATTAAATGCTACAAGAAAATATAAATTTACAGCTGGAAATATTTTAGTTGAAAAGAATTTTAATTTATGCAAAGACATTTATGCAAGTGTTTCTGAGCCAATTCCTCTTTCAGACATTAATATTACTTTAGCAATATGTTAAATTTACGTCGATAAATAAAAGTATACTTAATTATAATCTTAATATTAATTTTTTATTTTTAACCTTTAAAACTTGAAAATTTTACAAAATCAGCTTTTAATTATTGATTGAAGTAGAGAAAAGTTTATAAACTACTGAATTTTAATAAAGTTAAGAGATATTTAGTTTATTATGATTATATTGCATCAAAAATATCTCAACAAAAAATACACAAAATGGAGGTGTGTTATAAATGCAAAAAATAAAAAGTGTGATTAAAAAAATAGGTGCTATTTCTATAGGTGCAGCAATGCTTGGTACAACTATTACAGGAGCATTAGCAGCAGGTTTGGCTGATTATCCAGTGCCATTCGTTGATCTAGACGCTAAAAAATATAATTTCTTGGCTGTCATTGGAGAGGCAAGTGCCGCAGATACTATCGCCGCAGCAGCAGTTGTTGCAGGATTGTCAGCAGCAAAGGTTCCAGGAACAAGTACTGGCGGAACAGTAAGCGTTTCAGGCGGAGTTTCAGAGGATATTCCGATTGGAAGCAATATAGCTGCAACAAACCAAATCGATAAGACCTTGGATGATAGCGATTTAAGTAACTTTTTTGATGGAACAATTAGTTTCCAAGGCTCAGACTATGATGTAAGTGAAAATTTACAACTTAGTGTATTCGGCAGTAGAAACACAAGTGTACAAACTGGTCTTATAGGCCCTTATCCTGACGACGATTATAAAGACGAAGTTGTTCTAGTTACTTCAGCTGACGCAATAAAGTATTATTATACCTTTGATGAATCCATGCAAGTTAATAAAACTAAATCTAGTGATTCGTTAGAACTTAAATTCCTTGGAAAAACATTAAAAATAACAAGTGTAGACACTGCAAGCAAATTTACAGCCAATGTTGGAGCAGAATACTATATGCAAATTGGTGAAAGTATAACTGTGAATGGTAAAGAAGTTAAATTAGTTGATGTAGGTTCTGGTGGAAATATCATTGTAACTGTTGGTGGTGTCCAAGATGTTGTTTCAGCAGATGCTACAAAAACAATTAATGGACTAGAAATTAAAAATGATGATACATTCTATACAGATACTAAATCTGAAAGATCTGCTTGGTTAGTTGTTGGAGCAGATGCAACAGAAAGTTACCTTGATGGAGATGCTTATGCTGGTGAAGACGAAGATGACCCAGAATGGGTTTGGGATATTGGTAACTTAAATACAATCGGCTCAACATCTTTAAGTAATTCTGTAACTGCTGAAGTAAATGCATCTAATTCAGGACCATTTATTGGTGTAGAGTTAGACTGGGATTATAGAGACGGTGGAGATGCAGACGCACTTGGAGTTGGTGATTGTGTTGACTTACCAAACAATTATGCGAGTATTTGCTTGGACAGTCTAACAGTATCTGACGATGATTATATGAAGCTAACCTTTGAATTAGCAGAAAGTCAAAGTTTAGGAGAATCTAAATTACCAGGATTGCCAATAACTGTAGACACAATAAACGTAAAGGCAGGAGACTCAGATGGAATTAAATTGCTTCAAAGTGCATTAACCAATTTAACAAAAGATAAATCCACTCAAGAAATTTGGATTTATAGTGTTAATTCATCCAATAATGCGGTCTTCTATAAAGACAAAGATAATAGCAATAAGAAAACCTATGCGGGTAATGTAAGTGTTACAGGAGATGGTTTGTTTGCACAATTAGTATTTGGTGATACGAAAGATACAAACCTTCAACTTAACTTAAGTGGCAGCCCCGGAAGTAGCGCACCTGTATCAACAGGCGGGCAAATGGTTGTCTTAGGTATAGAAGCTATTGGAGACTCAACAACAGATCTTATCTCTGGAACAGATCACCTGTATACTTACTGGATGAATGCAACAGATGGTATGCAATCGCTTGGTGTAACTAAATCAAGTGAAGAAGCATCAGAAACGGTTTGGGGTTATACAAGCCCAGGAACTTCGTTTACAAATATAGGGACAAAAGATGAAGACCACAGGACTAGATATGGTATAATTATAAATGACCCAAAAAGCGGTGGTGCGAGTGATAGAGCTGAGTTTATGGTACCTGGAGACCAACTACAAGCTAACGTTGTAGTTAAAGGTGGTGCAGGAGGGGTCTCTGGAACAACAAGCACAGGACAAGCTGTTTCATCATTTGCTGGTGCAGCTCCGACTCCGGTATTAGACACTGAAGTAACAAACGCAGCAGACCATAACTTAATCTTGGTTGGTGGACCCGCAGTTAACAGACTAAGCGCACAATTCCTTGAGGTAACATACCCTGCTTTCGGTGCAGCTTCTGGATTAAGTCCAAATGAAGCAATCTTAAGCTTAAAAACAAATGGGGCAAATATGGCCTTAATTGTGGCTGGTTGGGAATCTGCAGATACCAGAAGAGCTGGAGAAGTCTTAAAGAACTTTGAGGCATACAAGTCACAAATGACTGGTATGGAAGTCAAAGTTACAGGGACAAGTTCAAACCCAACAATTGTTAGCTCTGCATAAGACTAACTTTTTTTCTTTCTTTTTTTTATTTTATGAGGAAAATTTTTCTAACAAAAAGCTTTTTAATGTGCTTATTTTCTTAATCTCATGAAAAAAAGAAAGTTAATTTTGGCTATATTTATCATTGTAATAATGATCTCTAGTGCAATAGGGTTTGTTTATACTAATGATTCTAATGATGCTAATACAATAAATTATAATGGTTTTAAATTTAAATTAACAGAAAACTATAACTATATTGTTGATATTCAAGGAAAGCAGTTTATATTTGATAATCTTCCTAGTCAAGTTGAAGATATAAAATTACCAGATTTTAGCATTTTAAACAGCAAATATTATTTAATGATTAATTACAGCGAGAAAAATGGAAATATAGATTATAGCGTAAATAAATTAAGATATACATTAAATTTAGTGAATAAAAAAGGAATTTTAGCATGTGCAAATATGGAAGAGTGCAATGCTGATCTGCCTGTAAAAGATTGTACAGAAGATTCTTTTTATGTTAAAAAAAGCAATTTTAGCAAGGTTTATTTGCAGGATAAATGTGTTATTATAGGGGGAAGTGATTTAGAATTAGTAAGATTAACTGATAAAATAAATATGAAATTAGCAGGAATAATATGAACATTCCAAAAAACATAGGAATATTGGTAATTGTGCTTATTCTAATAACTATAAGCTTAATTATATTCATTCCTTTATTAAGTAATACATACATTTATACAAGCCCTTCTGGCGAAAAATTTACATTTTATAAATCACAAGTAGAAGGATTAACAACCCATACTGTAGAAACTTATGCAGATTATAAAGATAATCCTACAAAATATCGATATATTATCCCATTAAGAACAGGGCCTAAAGAAGTCGAAAAATTTATTGTAGATAAAAATATTAATAATTATTTGTTAAATAAAAAATATATTTATATTGCCATGGATCCTGAATATTCCAGCAAAGCTGTTTTAGCTAGTTTAGATCTTGCTAAAGTTCTTGGCACAGCAGAATACAGCGTTTTTAAGATTCCAACAGAAGGTGCTTTGACTTACTCGATTAGTAATGCAACAAATTCTACTTTTCAAAATATTCCAATAATAACTTGCAATAATGTTAATAATGATATTGGGGTAATATGGTTTAATATTGATAATGAAAATAAAATATATTCTAATAAAGGTTGTGTAATTATAGAGGCAGTTGATGAAGATATTTTAATCAAATTAGCAGATCGGCTAGTTTATAGCTTATTGGGGATTATGTAAAGTTTTATAAATAAAAAAATTTAATTTTTGATATCATGCCACGGTCGCATAATCTGGCAGTGCACCAGTCTTGAGTTTGTTAAAGAAAACTGGCGTCCGAAAGGACTTCTCGGTTCAAATCCGAGCCGTGGCGTATGCTTATCAGTTCAACGCCAATGCTGTGTTGCATAACTAACAATATTTAACACAGCTCTCGCTAAGTCAGCTATAAATTTGTCTACGTTATATTTTTTATTTGAGAATAAGCCCAGAAC
>Ga0209541_10000651_pt1 | contig 68799 bp, 62 predicted proteins | sample RifCSPlowO2_01_FD_184027 | JGI IMG/M metagenome (GOLD analysis project Ga0209541, IMG submission 184027) | Groundwater microbial communities from Rifle, Colorado - Rifle CSP2_plank lowO2_0.1 (SPAdes) (version 2) | ecosystem: Environmental > Aquatic > Deep subsurface > Groundwater | place...
TTTTGTGCTCTGGTTTTTGATTTATTATATATGTTTCTCATTAAAAATTTAATTCCGACCATAAATCTCAAGAAATACATTCCCAGAGCCAAAATCGGGTGGCTTAATAATTTTTTCCACTTGCCGTTCTCAATAAAAACTCCAAAAAATCTGTAATAAAAACCTAATTGCTTTTTGATGTCTGAATCATCTTTGCCCCATTTATCCGCATATCTGTCAAAACTTTTGGCGTAATACGCTTTTTTGTTTAAATACTTCGCCAAATTAAATTCCGCTTCATTATGATAAACGGGATTTTTTATCAAGGCAACTTGTCCCGCCATCTTTATTTTCTTGTCAAAATCCCAGTCTTCCGGTCCGGTCATTGATTCATCAAAACCGCCGACTTCCAAAAATTTTTCTTTCTTTATAAAGCGGACGCAATCAATGGCGGTGGCGTTATAAAAACTTCTTTCAAACCGCCTGACTTTGCTCCAAAAACTGTTTCCCGTAATAATCTCCGGAATGTATAAACCGGTGATTTTAGGATTTTTTTCCGCTAATTCAACGCATTCGCTTATCACTTCGGGATGTAAAATCATATCGGCGTCCAGATACAAAAAATATTCGCCTTTTGACTGTCTGACGCCAAAATTTCTTTGAGCGCTTCTTTCCGGTCCCTTATCAAAAATTAAATCAGTGTATTTTCCGGCTATTTCTTTTGTTTTATCTGACGAATTATTATCAACAATAATAATTTCAATCTTGTCCGGGGAGTAAGTTTGATTTTTGATTGATTTTAGGCAATTTTCTATATTTTTTTCTTCGTTTTTCGTGGTAATAATAACTGAAACTAGACTAACCATATTTAAAATTTAATTATTTGTCTTTTAAGCAAATACTCGGCTTTGCGCTCCGGTTCAACCAATTTTTCGGCTTCAAAATTATTCTTCGCTCTTTCAATTATTGAATAGGATCTCACGGGAAGTCCGTTTAGCGCCGAATCAAGAGACAAATGAAAAAACATTCCCAACGCCAATCCCAAGACAACTGATTTCGCCGATTTGTTTTTAAACACGAACAGCAAAAAAAATAAAATAAGGACATATTCCCAGCCGTGAAAAAATATGTAATCTTTTCCGCTTTTTAAAAACTGATAGCCGTTGAAAAAATAATCCCATCTCAAATCAAAACCAAAAACAAAATAGTAGTCAATAAAATGATCTAAATCAACAAAAACCCCGCCGGCGATTGCCGCTAAAAAAGAAGCGGCCGGTTTTTGCCAAATTTTCCAAATAAGATAACCGGCAAAAATGCTGGCAAAAAAATGCGCCGATAAATGAAGAGCTAATTCTGCGCTCATTTTCTAAAATCCGTTAGGTGTCCTAAGACTTTAAAACCCGCCCGCCAGAAAAATTTAATGTCGTCAATTTTTCTTATTGAAACCAATTTTTTTAAAATAAATTTTGGCGTAATAAAAGATTTATAAAGGCCCTGCACCAATTCTTTCGCTTGTTCATCAGTCAATTCGCTTTTCATCACCCGCTCCCGCTGGTCATATCTGTCGTAATCGTCAAAAAGCAGGAGGTTATTTTCTTTACAGTATTTATATAACGCCGTTCCCGGGTAAGGAATAACAATTGTTCCCTGAAGCGAATCAATATAACCTCTGTTGAATAGCTTGCTCGTGAAATCAACAGTGCGCTTCGCGTCTTCATAACTTTCCCAAGGATAACCAATCATACAGGTTACATGCGGCTCTAAACCGGCTTTTTTTGCGATTCTCATTTCTTCTTCGTAGCCGTCTATTTTGATTCCTTTGTTTAATCTGTCCAAAGTATTTTGGTTGGCTGATTCCAAGCCATAGAGGATAAAACGGAAGCTAGCTTCACCCATCAATTTATATTGTTCCATGCTCAACGCGCCAACCCGCATATTGCAGCTGAATTTTATTTTTTTATTGTAGCCGCGCTCAATCATTCCTTTGCAAAAATCTTCCAGCCATTTGCCGACCGGAAAAGTGCCGGAGTCGTCAAAAATTTCCTTTACTTGATATTTTTTAATCAAATGGCCGATTTCGTCCAAAAGTTTTTCCGGTTTTTGAGTTCGCCATTGAGGATAAAGCGTTGTCCAGGCGCAAAAAGCGCATCCGCCGTTTTTCCGCCACCAGCAATCGCGCGAAACCATTGTATAGGTGCCGGGACGATATTTATAATTGCCGTTTTCATAAGCGTATAATTTCCATTTGGTTAATTCCCTGTCAATAAAAGGCAAGTCGTCCAAATTGTGATTTAGTTGAAATTTTCCGGTATTTTTGATTTCGCCTTTTTCATCTCTAAAATGCCAACCCGGTTCAAGAGGCTCGCTTTTCGCCAAGTGATTCGCCAGATTCAAAAGCATAAAATCATAATCGCCTCCGGTAAGCGCGTAATCAACTTTTGAATTTGCCAAAGATTCTTCCGGCAAGGCCGTTATATGGTCGCCCATCAGAACAATTTTCAATTTCCAATTTTCAATTTTCAATTTTTCTTCTTTATCGCCGCAAAATTCCGCCTGAGAACAAGACTCGCATCTTTGCTTGTTTTCTAATTCCACTAATTCTTTTATTTCATCAATAATTCTCCAATGCCTTTTTATGACCGGCGTTTTTGTCTCAATGGCGATAACATCCGGCTTTTCTTCGCAAATCCTCCCAATCCATTCTCCGTAAGTCAATTCTTCGGCAATGGCGTCGTCCCAAAAAACTTCATAGCCGTTTTTCTTAAGCAAAGTGGCCGCGTAAGCCGGAACCATTGGATAGATATAAGTAGGGTTAGAAAAAACCTGATATTGCCTATTTTGGCTAATCATAGGTGTTCCTTTTATATCTTTTAATGGCGGATAAGAAATGGCGATTTTCATAAGCTGATTTGTAAACTTTAAATTATTTCAGCTTGCTTTTCAAATTCTTTGTAAAAACAAAGCCTTGGATAAATCTGAAGCCGTAATAAATATGAGTTAAAAAAATATAAAAAATGGAAACAAGGCTGATTTTAGCGTCTTTAATTTTTACATAAATATCAAAAATGGCGAAAATCAGAGCGAATAAATATAAAATCCAAACGCTAAAATATAAAAATTTAAAAAACAACGGAAAAAATAAAAGAACCCAGCCGAAAACAACAAAAATAAAAAATCCGGAAGGAATAAAATATTTCAGCTTAAAAGAAGTTTCTGGAAATTTTTTGGCGAAAAAACCGCGATGCAATCCATAGCCGCCAACTTGTTTTAAATGATTTATCAAACCCGAGCGGCGATGATGATAAACAATCAATTCCGGTTCGTACAATATCTTGCCGTTTATTTTTTTAATTATATCCAAGCATAATTTTGTATCCTCTCCCGGCCAGTATTCAGAATCAAATCCGTTGATTTCTGTAAAACTTTTTTTTCTTATTGAGAGATTTACGCTCGGCCAGTCGTCAACAAACCTTTTCCTGCCGAGAGACCAATATCTTTCGGGGTGGCTATGGGACAATCTGCTTAAAAAAACCGCGCCTGAAACTTTCTGAAAAAAAGAATCGGTTTGCGGAGTAATCGCGGGACCTCCGACCGCCGTTACATTCGGGTCGTTAAAATTTTCATCAAGAATGTCAAGAAAATTTTTCTCCGGATAAGCGTCATCGTCAATAAAAACCAGAATTTCGCCTAAGCTGTCGCGAATCGCCAAATTTCTTTTTTGAGCCGGGCCGACGCGACCGGTTGAAATTTGACGAGTTTTGTCCCAGATTTCTCGAGTAGCTTTATCGGGATAAACAATTATCTCAAAATCATCTCTTTTAATTTCTAAAATTTTTTGAATTGTTTCGCGGATATAATCGTTAATTTCCTTGACGGGAACAATAAAGCTGTATTTAATCATACCGCTTGCCTTCCAACGCTGATATATTTAAACCCTAATTCTTTCATTCTTCGGGGCGAATAAATATTTCTAGCGTCAAAAATAATCGGACTTTTGAGCAATTTTTTCATGCGAGCAAAATCCGGCTCTTTAAATTGCGGCCATTCCGTCGCCAAAACAAGAGCTTCGGCGCTCCGCAAACACTCATACATATCGGAAACGTATTCCACGCGATTGTTGAAAATCTTGCGCGCTTCGGAAAGGGCCGCCGGGTCGTAAGCGGAAATTCTCGCGCCCTTAGCCAACAATCTTTCAATAATATTTATGGAGGGCGCGCTTCGCATATCGTCGGTGTTTGGCTTGAAAGACAATCCCCAAATGGCAATTTTTTTGCCGTCTAAATCTCCCAATTCCTGAATTATTTTTTTGGCAAATTTCTCTTTTTGTTCGTTATTTACCGTTTCAATCGCTTCTATTAGATTGGCGGTATAGCCGAATTTTTTGGCAAGGGCGGAGAGCGCCTGAACATCTTTGGGAAAACAACTTCCTCCGTAGCCAATGCCGGGATATAAAAAATGATGCCCTATTCTTTTGTCGGCGCAAACTGCTTTGCGAACTTCTTCAACATCTGCTCCGACAATCTCGCATAAATTCGCTATCTGATTGATGAAAGAAATCTTGGCGGCAAGCAGGGCGTTTGCCGCGTATTTTGACATTTCCGAAGAAGCCGTGTCCATAAAATATATCGGGTGTCCGTTCTTTGTCAGGGACAAATAAAGCTCTTCCATTATTTTTCTCGCCCATTCTTCGTCAACGCCAACCACCACTCTGTCGGGCTTCATAAAATCGTTTATAGCGTCCCCTTCTTTCAAAAACTCCGGATTGGAAACAACGGCAAAATCAAAATTCGCTCCTCTTTTTTTTAATTCTTCGGCGATAATGCTTTTTACCTCTCCCGCTGTTCCCGCCGGAACAGTTGATTTATTGACGATAATTTTTCTTTCTTTGTCCAAATTTTCGCCGATGATTTTGGCAACATCATGCACATATTTCAAATCGGGCGCGCCGTAATCTTTTTGAGGCGTGCCCACCGCGATAAACAATATCTCTCCGAATCTTGCCGCTTCTTCCGGGTCGCTCGTGAAAAAAAGTCTTTTTTCTCCGACATTTCTTTCAACTAATTCCTTCAGTCCCGGCTCGTAAATCGGAACTTCGCCCTTGTTCAAAGTTTTGATTTTTTCTTCGTCAATGTCGCAACATAAAACCTCGTTTCCTAATTCAGCAAAACAAGCTCCGCTTACCAAACCGACATAACCAACGCCAAAAATTGACAATTTCATAATTGTAGTTTATAACTCTCTAAAGTATTGCATTGTTTTTTTAAGGCCTTCTTCAAGCTTGATTTTTGGCTCCCAATCAAGCATTTGTTTGGCTAAAGTTATATCCGGCTGTCTTTGCTTTGGGTCGTCCTGCGGAAGCGGCTTATAAATAATTTTGCTTTCGCTTTCAGGAATTAATTTTAATATTTTCTCGGCGAGTTCTTTTATAGAAAATTCGTCAGGATTGCCGAGATTTACCGGCCCGATAAAACCACTTTCATTTTCCATCATTCTTATCATTCCCTCAATTAAATCATCAATATACTGAAATGACCTTGTTTGATTGCCATTGCCGTAAACCGCGAGCGGCTGATTCTTCAGCGCCTGAACTATAAAATTAGACACAACCCGGCCGTCGTTTTGATTCATATTCGGCCCGTAGGTGTTAAAAATTCTGACAATTCGGACATCAACTTTATTTTGCCGATGAAAATCCATACAAAGCGTTTCGGCGCAACGTTTGCCCTCGTCGTAACAACTCCTGATTCCGACCGGATTAACCCGTCCCCAATAGCTCTCTTTTTGAGGATGCTCTTCCGGGTCTCCGTAAACTTCCGAAGTTGACGCTTGTAAAATCTTTGCCTTGACTCTTTTCGCGAGCCCCAGCATATTCAAAGCGCCGATAACATTGGTTTTAATGGTCTTTACCGGATTATATTGATAATGAACCGGCGAGGCCGGACAAGCTAAGTTATAAATCTGGTCAACTTCAAGTAAAATTGGCAGGGTGATATCGTGGCGGATTAACTCAAATTTTTTATTATTTAATAGTTTTTCAATGTTTCTTTTCGCTCCTGTATAAAAATTATCCAAACATAAAACTTCATTGTCTTCGCTCAACAATCTTTCGCATAAATGCGAGCCGATAAAACCGGCCCCACCCGTAACTAAAATTCTTTTTGGCATACCCAGTAAGACTAAATCGAATATTTCTTGCTAAATCCGCAAATAAACATCCGACTATTATGTTTAAATATGATTTGGCAATAATGCATGTTTATACTCGGCAAGAAATTAGATTTAGCATTCGATTTTGTCTTACTGGGCATAAAAATCACTTCTCTTCCAAAATAATAATCTGAACCGGACAGCTTTGCGCGGCGTCCTCAAGTTCTTTTGTTTTTTCCGAAATTTCGAGTTCTTGGTTTCCGGTCGCGCCGTTTAATCTGCTTCCTTTTAATTCCGCGAAATTATCCCCTCCCATTTCAAAGTATTGCGGACAAAGAACGGCGCAACTTCCGCAACTGATGCATTCTTTCTTTTTGTGAATAATTTTAATCATAATTTTGATTTTTTATTTTTGATTTTTGATTTTTAATGACATACATCGGCCGGTTAATCACTTCGTCGTGAATATGAGCAATATACAGGGCGATTAAACCAAGCGAACTTAACATAACGCCGACTAAAAACAAAATCATCACCGCAAGCATGGCTGTGCCGGAAAACCTTACGCCAAGAGGGTCTTTTAAAATAATTTGTTCAATTATAACAAATAATCCCAGAAATGTTGAAAAAACGGTAATAAAAATTCCGAGATAGCCGGCTAATTTCAGCGGAAATAAGCTATGGGAAACAAAAGACGAAAGCGCGAGTTTAATCAATTTTAAATAGTTGTATCCCGCTTTTCCCGATTTTCTTTCGTTGGCGCGGAAATAAACGCGCGCTATTTCAAATCCGAGCCAATCCACAAGCGCTCTTGTAATCCTGTTTCTTTCCGTGAATTTTTTAAATTCTTCAATGACTTTTCTGTCAAGCAATCTGAAATCGGTGGCGTTGGGAATAATTTGAGTTTCGCCGATAAGATTCATTATTCTATAAAACAACGCCGAGCCGATTCGTTTAAACAATTCTTCTCCTTTATTTTTTTCCCTTATGCCTACGACCACCGGAGCGCCGTTTTCCCATTTTTCAACGAATTCGGGAATAAATTCCGAGGGATGCTGAAGGTCGGCGTCAATCATAATCGCCGCCTCGCCAAGCGCGTGATGCAATCCGGCCGAAGTGGCGATTTCTTTTCCGAAATTCCGCGAAAATTCCAAATGCTTCACTTGTTTATCGCCCTCCGCGATTTTTTCTATCTCCTCTCCGCTTTTATCTTGACTGCAATCATTGACAAAAATCAGCTCGTAATCGTAATTTTCCGCTAAATTTTCCCAAACTTTTTTAATCTCGTTATAAATCAAAAGAATGTTTTTTTCTTCATTATAAACCGGTATTATCACGGAAATTAATTTTTTTCCTTTTGCCATAACTTTACAACTTTATAAACTTTTATTTACGGAATATCAAGGGCGACAAATCTGTCAACTTCTTCTCTTTTTCTGTGAATCAAATTCAAAATAAGGGCGAAAAAATAGCCGATAAAAACCGCGAAAATAATGCCGAGCGCCGTCTGGCGAATCGTTTCGTGAAATAAATATATAAAGATTGTCATCAGTAAGGCTGAAAATCCGAGAATGTAAGAAATTTTAAAATCATGGCGGGCGTAAGCGATATTCGCCTCAAACATTAATAAAGAAAGAATCAGCGCTATAATTCCGAAGAGCCACAGGTCCGGCCCGAAAACCGCGTATTTGGCTCCAAAGAAAAGCTTGATTGTGAATTCCGGAAAGAAAAAATAAATCAAAGTGGCGCACGCGCTCGTAAAAACAATTAATCCGTAAGCGCCTAATAATTTTTTCAAACTTATATTTTGCCCCGCATGTCCTTCGGCGCAGGCCTCCGGTAAAACCACGGCCACAATCGCCAAATTAATCCATAAAATTATTTTTCCTAAAATTTTAAGAGCGCCGAAATAACCCGTAATTTCCGGCGAGGTCAGATTTTTGACAAGAAGCACATCAAGGTCGCTCAATAAGGCAATCATCAATGAAAAAATAAAAATCGGAAAAACTATTTCTCTGATTTTTAAATCCGGAAAATATTTTTCTTTCCAATCAATTTTTTCCGCCGGTCCTTTGAAAAATTTTTTTTTAGCGAAAAACCTCGCCAAAAACCATCCGCCCGCGGCGGCGATAAAAACGGAAAAAATCACGAACGACGCTTTTGCCAAAAAAATCGCGATAAGCAAGCCGAAAAACAGTTTTAAAAGAGAACCGAAAGCGCCAATGACATTGACAAGCAAAAAATCCTGCCAGCCGGCGAAAGCGGCGGCGTAAACAGTCGTTAAAATGCCAAAAACAATCGCAAAGCCGACGGCAATGATGCCGACAAAATCGGAAAGTTTGAGATAATTGTGAATAAACGGGCTTGCTAAAACGAACAAAACCAAAAAAGCGATAACTAATTTGTGAATTTGGGAATTCACCCATTCAATGAACGCCCGGGTGGCGCCAAAATCGTTTTGCTTCGCGAAAGCCGACGAATACTTAATGACAAAATAAGAAAGAGACGAAGAAAAGACTCCGACAATGCCCAGAAGAGCCAAAAGACCCTGAAGTTCGCCGTATTCCGCCACTGAAAGCTTTCTGGAAATCAAAAAATGAAAAAGATATCCGAGCGAACCGGCAAAAAGAGTGCCGCTTACATAAATAAAACTGTTCTGAAAAAATTTGTCCTTCAAAAATCGCGCTATCACGATTTGAATAATTTATCACAAATCTTGAAAATTTTGAAACTTTTTGGTTTTTATGATATATTGCGAATATCCAATTTTTCGCCTTATGCCAAAAAGAAAATACTATTTTCTATCAGCCGCTTTTCTGTTGTTGACCGTTTTTCTTCTTTATTTTCATCTTTCTCCATTTTTGTTAAAAAACCAATTTTTGGCGGGCAAATTCGCCAAATTTCCTTTCAAACTCGGGCTTGATTTGCAAGGCGGAAGCCATCTGATCTATCAAGCGGATTTATCCGTTGTAAAAGGAAGAGAAATTGACTCGGCGATGAGCGGACTGCGAGATGTCATCGAAAGAAGAGTTAATTTGTTCGGCGTGCGCGAACCGATTGTCCAGGTCCAGAAAAAAGACAAAGAACGGCGGCTGATTGTTGAGCTTGCCGGCGTCTATAATATTGACGAAGCGATAAAAATGATCGGTGAGACACCTTATCTTGAATTCAAAACCCAAAGAACCGAAGAAGAAACAAAAATAATTTTAGAATCGCAAAAACAAAACCAGAGATTAAACGAAGACCCGTATTTCATAAGCGCGGCGCTAACCGGCCGATTTTTGAAAAAATCAACTCTGCAATTTGATGAGACGACTTTTGAACCGATTATTTCTTTGGAATTTGACGAAACCGGCAAGGAAATTTTCGCAAAAATAACAAAAGAAAATGTCGGAAAACCGGTTGCGATTTATCTGGATGGAGTTCCAATAAGCGTTCCGGTTGTGCGCGAAGAAATAATCGGCGGCAAAGCCCAAATTACGGGAAAATTCACGCCAAAAGAAGCTAAACTTCTCGTCCAACGGCTAAATTCCGGCGCCCTTCCGATTCCAATAAAACTCGTAAGTCAAGAAAGGGTTGGACCGACGCTCGGCCAAGATTCAATCAATGATTCAATTAAAGCGGGATTAATCGGCCTTTCGCTTTTATCTTTGTATTTCCTGGCATACTACCGGCTCCTCGGATTAATCGCTCTCTTCGCGCTTTTATTTTATTTCGGCTTCACGCTTTTGCTCTTTAAACTCATTCCCGTCACTCTGACGCTTGCCGGATTGATTGGATTTTTAATGTCTTTGGGAATGGCCCTTGACGCTAATGTTTTGATTTTTGAAAGAACCAAAGAAGAATTAAAGGCCGGCAAAACAAAAACAATCGCGGTTGAAGACGGATTCAAACGGGCGTGGAACGCTATTTTTGACAGCAACCTTACAACCATTTTTATCGGGATAGTGCTGTTTTGGCTTGGCACAAGCGCCATTAAGGGATTTGCCTTGACTTTAATAATCGGGGTGGCAACGAGCATGTTAAGCGGGGTCTGGCTTACGAAAATTTATCTTCGCGCTTTAAACAGATAAAATTATGTTTGTGGTCAATTACAGAAAAATATTTTACATCTTTTCCGGCCTTACCTTTATCGCCGCCTTGTTTTTCTTTATAAACTACGGCGTGCGTCCGGCGATAGATTTTACCGGAGGCAGTTTAATGGAAATTAAATTTGATTCAGAAATCCAAGAAAACGAAATCCGGGAAAAGTTAAAAAATTTCAATTTGGGGGAAGTTGAAATCAAAAAAAGCGAAAACGCGACTTATATTCTTCGCTTCAAGGACATTGACCAGAACGCCCACGAAGAAATCGTCAAAAATTTAAACCCGAAAGAAGAACTAAGATTTGATTCAATCGGCCCGGTCATCGGAAAAGAGCTTAAAAACAAAGCGGCGCTTGCGATAATAATTTCTCTTGTCTTGATGATTATCTATATGGCAATCGCTTTTCGCCAGATTTCTTATATTTTCACTTCCTGGAGTTATGGTTTTATCACAATCATCACTCTAATTTTTGACATCATTGTTGTCTTGGGAGTATTCGCTTATCTTGGAAGGTATCATCAAGTTGAAGTGGGGCTTCCTTTTATCGCCGCCATTCTCGCGGTTATCGGCTACTCAATCAACGACCGAATCATCATTTTTGACAGAATTAGAGAAAATCTGATGAAATCCAGCAGGGAAGAATTTTCAAATATCATCGGGGAAAGTTTAAGACAAACCTATATAAGGTCGCTCAACACCGGCATGGGCACGCTCTTGGTAATAACTCCGATTATCATCCTTGGCGGAGAAACGATTAAATTTTTTGTTTTGACTTTGGTTTTGGGAATAGTGTTGGGCACCTATTCGTCAATTTTTTTAGCCGCCCCGCTATTATTGGAACTCAAAAAATTATTCCGTTGAATTATTTTCTAAATTAAAGAAGCAAAAAACTTCCCTGTTTTTTTGCAAAAAAAACGCCTTGATTTGATTTAAATCTTGTCAAGGCAAATATAGTGAGCGTTTGACTGATATTTAAAATCGCCGGAACGCTCTTTTTCCATCAATTCAAGAAATTCTTCCTTGGTTGAATAATAGCAGAAACAAAAAAATCCCAACCCTTCATGTTTTTTTCTTAATTCTATCGTTCCGGGGAAAAATAATTTCAATTCAGGATGGCCAATCGGACATCGATAAAATGGATGAATCTCATGGATTTTAATCATGGTATTTTCTTGGCAAAACGGACACAAGTGGAAATTCCCTTTTTCCCTAAATCCGTCCAAAGAATCCAGGAATAAAGAAAAAATTTCTTCTGATAAAATAAAAGGAACGCCTAATAATTCTTTGGGACGCATCTATAGAACCTCCTTTCCGGCAAATTCCGCAAATACAAATCCAACCTAACATTATCACAAAAAAAATATTTTTGAAAACAACTATTCCAATATTCTTAAGAATATTGGAATAGTTGCCGATTCTTGCAAAAATTGTTGATTTTGATAAGTTTTAGATAGAAAATAAACAGGTCTTTTTAAAGAAAGGGGTTAAAATGAGCCAAGAAAACCCGATGCGCAAAAAAATCATCGATAGATTTTGGGATGTGTATTGGTATATTTTCTGGGACGAATTCGAAAAACAAAAAGCGGCTTATTTAGAAATTTTGCAACAGACCAAAAAAACAACAAGGGGTTTGCCTACACCGCATCTTGATGTCAGAAAAAGCGTCCGAGTTGAAATTTACCAAGTTGAAATTTACCAATTCAGCCCTGATTGCTTAGCAATGGTAAGCGAACACAAGGTATCGTTCTGGCCCGCTACTCTTATTCGCGGATTGCCATTTTTAGAACCGAAGATAAATAAAGGTCTTTATATTTATTCTCCGGCAACTGGCTCAAAGTTTAATAATTTAGAAATAGCTGATACTTTAAGTCAGCAACTTGCAAAAATTCAGCTTGGAAAATAAAGGGGCGCCCAATTATCGCCCCTGTTTTTATTTTATTAATCAAACTATTGAGGTTAAACCTCAATAGTTTCAAACATTGTCTTAGACATTGTCTTAGACATTTATCTTAGACATTTGTCCAAGAGAATGTCCGAGACAAATTCTTATTAAGATTCAACGCCTGACATTAATCTGCGGAGGTTAAACCTCCGCAGATTATTGTTTATTCCTTTTATATTTTTTATAATTAGGTCTATGAAACCAATTTACAAAAAATTCAAACTATTGAGGTTGAACCTCGATAGTCTCAATTAACCAAACTATCAATATGGAGGAAATAAAAAAACGAGATTTCGTAAATTTCTCCCCACGATGGCAAACAGATTTAGAAACTGGGTGTCGTTCTTCTGACCCAGTAGCATTTCAGTCGTGTAGGCAAGCTTATTTTTTGAAACAGCAAAATCAGATTCTTCAACAACAGCAATCTAGTTCAAAATTGTATCAAGAGAATAACGAACTAAAATCAGAAATTGAAGCGCTAAAGTCTCAGCAAACCAACCAAGACCAAGTGCTAAATGATTCAACTATGAAAGTCGGAACTGTGTCAATTTTAATTTTTGTTGCTGTGGTTGTAATAGCCGCTCTGATAACTATAAAGACCTCTAAAAGAAAATTATGATACTTATTCCACTTTTTATCTTCGATGTTGGGTTTGTCATTTTTGATAAAGTGTTTGGCTCAGCGTTGAACGAACACAAACCACTCAAACTATTGAGGTTCAACCTCAATAGTTTCAGACATTGTCTCAGACATTGTCTTAGACATTTGTCTTAGACATTTATCCGAGAGAATGTCCGAGACAAACTCTTGTTAAGATTCAACGCCTGATATTAAAATATCCACATTTGCCGATGATTATAAATTTCTTGTATAATTCTCTTGTGATGGCCAATTTTCTTGAACAAATTTTCACGCGAAAAGTAGTTTTATTTTTAATTATTGTTTTCGCAGTTGGGTTTATAATCGGACTAATCGGCGTCTATTGGCTTGATATGGAAAAGGGTTTGATAATATGAAAGTTATAAAATTTTTTGGTTTAATAATTGTCGCTCTTGGCGTTCTTTACGGCGGATTTAACGCTGGCGTTTATTCCTATGTTTATTACAAAAAATTTCAGCAAAAGCGCGCGCTGAAAAAATTTCAAGAAGGAATCAAAAAGCAAGAAGAAACAGAAAGGCAAAAACTAATGGCCGACACCTATGGCGGCAAAACTCCGCAGAAAACACTTCAAATGTTTATTGAGGCGGTGGAAAAAGGAGATTATGAATTGGCGAGTAGGTATTTTATTCTTGAAAAACAAGAAAAGGAGCTAGATGATCTAAAAAATGCTCAAAAAAAAGATATTAAAAATGTTCTTAATTTATTAAAACAATCTCTACAATATCAAGGTAAATATTCTCAAAATGAAAATCTTTATTTAATAAGAAAACCTATTTTGATAGAGTTTATTAAATACCCATCTGGTATCTGGAAATTAACTGATATATAAAAATTTATGATAAAATATCATAAATTTTATTTTATTGTATTTATAGTTTTTATTATAACTGGTTATTTTCTATCAGATTTTTCCAAGGCCTACAACGATACTACCACTCATCCAGCTTTAACCGATGAGATAATGGATTTTTACAATTTATTTTTTGACCCAAAAATCACAGATGAAGAAAAAGAATGGATTATTCAGGGTTCGCACGATGAAGACACTATACCAAGATGGATAAATCATTTTTATGACCCGATTTATAATCAAGGGTGGACTGGTGAAAAAACTGGCATTATGCCGAATTGGCTTGTTCAATCTGTTTCTTACGCCCTAATCGCTGATAAATCGCCGGTCTCTTCTTTAGAATGGCTACATAATCAAAACTTACAAACTTCTTATCATCAATTTTTAGGAAACCATACTTGGGAAAAAGCCATTTATGAATTAGCTGTAAATAATAACAAAAAAGAAGCTTATTATACTTTAGGATTTATTCTTCATTTAATAGAAGACGCAACTGTGCCAGAACACACAAGAAATGATACTCATGCAGAACCAGTACAAAATATTACTGGGGATCTGGGCAGTCCTTATGAAATTTATACAGCAAAGTTTGACAGACAAAATTTTAATATTTCAGAAGAATTAAAGGACAAAGACTTTAAGCCAAACATTAAAAACACAATTAATGAATATTTAATTGATTTAGCTAAATATTCTAATAATAATTTTTTCAGCAAAGATACGATAGATAATAGTAAATATAAGCTACCCGATCTTAATATCGTTAAACAAAATTGTGATAATGAATTTTGTTATGGTATAGATGAAAACAATAAAAAATTTAAATTAGTAATGAAAGATATTAAAAAAGATGGTTATAAAATTATCGAAACTTATACAATTAAATCTAGTGATGACTATTATCCAATCCTATCCGACTACTTCGCCCTTCTTTCCCGCCAAGCAATTATCAATGGCGCGGGAATTATCAATCTTTTTCATCAAGAAACAGAAAAAGCCAAACAAAATCCTGAAAAACTTGCTTCGCCGCCAAAACCAAATACATCTGACCAGACAATTTCTTTTTTAAATGAACAAACAAAATCCGGAATTGCGCAAGCAATAATTAAAACCACAGCCAGAAAATTCTACCGCGATGTTATATTAAAGCCGGCTGATATTCTAAAAAATATTTTTTCTCAACAAGAGCCGCAAACTTCTTCTGTTATATCTCTTGGAACAGAAACTCAAGCTTCTTCTTTCCAATCGGCAACAACTCAATCATTGGGGATTCAGTCAGACCAATTGGAGATGGCATCTCCAACAGTACAAAATACGAACTTGGAAACCCTATTTCCAAATACTAAAACGATAGAAAATCCCACTTCCAATATTCCAACCTATGTGTACGCCATTCCGCCGGCAAAAAAGCCGGCTTCTTCCATTATTGACCGATACGGCTTAATCGCAATTCCTTCAGCGCCGGGAGCAGGAGGCGGAGGGAATCAATCGCCGACTCCGAATATGGTTTCCCAAAACACAATTCTATTAGATACAACCCCATCGGATACAACGCCACCCTCAATAAGTTTTTTTTCCGTTCTTGAATGCCAAAATTCGCTCTCATCCCAAAACTGCTTAATCGCGACTACAACCATTAATCTTCTTTGGAATTCCAATGATTCGGATTTAAATTATTACGAATTATCTTATGGCGCAAACATTTCAACCACGACGGCAACATCAACATCATTAACCCTTCAAAATAACACAGCTTACTCGTTTTCGCTCCGAGCGGTTGACAAATCAAACAATTGGTCGGCGACTTCTACTGTCTCAATTGAAATAAACACCCAGCCGGTAATCATCAACGAAATTGCCTGGATGGGCACGGCAACAAGTTCGTCCGACGAATGGATTGAATTGTATAATCCGACAAACCGGACAATCAAAATGGAAAATTTCGTTTTGTATTCTTCAACCAATCTCGCTCCTTATATAAAATTAACAAGTTTAATTTCGCCGTTCGGATATTATTTATTAGAAAGGACTGACGACAACGCCGTTCCCGACATCGCGGCAGACAAAATTTACACCGGCGCTTTAAACAACAGCGGCGAAATTCTTGTTCTCTCTTATGTCGCGAATAACGCCACCACGACCATTGACCAAACCGTTCTCAATTCAAGCGCCAGCTGGCCAGCCGGAGACAATAGCACCAAAGAAACAATGCAAAAAAATGACGCTTCCTGGTGCACGGCTATTGCCACTCCCAAAACGGAAAATAATTGCCAAAACAGAGCAAGCCAAACTCCTCCGACTGACACCACTCCGCCCAATGCTCCGACTATCACTTCGCCGTCAAGTTTTAATCAAACATTCACCTCTTCGCAAATAACTTTTCAGGGAACAGCCGAGGCGAATTCCGTAGTAACGGCAAGTTCCGCCACAACAACGGTTTCAAATCTTGGCGAATGGTCTTTGTCTTTAAATTTAAATCAGGGAACTACAACAATTAATTTTTACGCGGAAGATTTGGCCGGCAATCAATCGCAAACAATAAGCGTTCAATTATTCATTGACTCAATCGGTCCAACCATTGATACTTTTTCAATTGCCGAATGCTCGTCCGGCCAAAATTGCCAAGTCGCAACAACCACTCTCCATCTTCTCTGGAATTCAAGCGCCATTGATCTTGATTATTATGAACTTTCTTATGCTGGAAATATTTCAACAACAATCGCAACCTCAACAACCTTAATTCTTTCTGATAATACCTCTTACGTTTTTTCCCTGCGCGCCAAAGATAAGACCGACAATTGGTCGGCAACTTCAACAAAAGCGGTTTCAATTAACGCGCCCACCGACACCACGCCGCCTAACCCGCCAACCATCAACTCTCCGTCAAACTTCAATCAAACTTTCGCAACCACAAGTATTGATTTTCAGGGAACGGCCGAGGCCATTTCAACCATTAAAGTCATCTATCAATTAAATAGTTCTACCACGACTGCCACGACTACTGCTGGCGGGTCTGGCAACTGGTCGCTGAATCTATCGTTTAATCAAGGAACAACCACGATTGATTTTTACGCCGTTGACCTTTCAAACAATATTTCCTCCTCAACCGCGGCAACATTATTTATAGACTCCGTTGGCCCGGAAATTTCTTCATTTTCTATTTCCCAGTGTTCAAATTCTCTTTCTCCAGAACCAGAAGGATGCTTAACGGCGACAACAACTCTTAATCTCGCTTGGTCAAGTTCCAATCAAGACATTGATTACTATGAATTAAGCTACGGCTCAAACACCGCCACCACCACCGCCACTTCAACCGCATTAACGCTCGCTGATAATTCCAACTACGATTTTTCCTTGCGGGCGATTGACCAATCCGGAAATTGGTCGTCCGCCGCGACAACTTCCGCGGAAATAAACACCCTGCCGGTTGTTATTAATGAAATCGGCTGGATGGGAACTGGCGCGAATTATCCATCAGACGAATTTATTGAGTTATACAACCGAACTTCAAAAACAATCTCTTTGACCAACTGGGTTTTGTATTCAAAAACTGATTTAAGCCCTTATATTCAGCTATCCGGCGCAATTCCGGCAAAGAACTATTATCTGATTGAAAGAAAAAACACCGGCGATACCGACGAATCTACCCAAAGTCCGATCAAAGACATTACAGCTGATTTATGGACAAGTTTTAGTTATGGCTTAAATAATTCCGGCGAAATTTTAGAATTAGCAATGGTATCAAATAATGCCACGACAACGATTGATTCAACGCCAAGCGGCTCCTGGCCCGCTGGCGGCATTTCAGCCTATGTTTCTATGGAAAGATTTGATTCGCTAAATTCCGGAAACATAGCCAGCAACTGGCAAAGCAACAATACCCTTATTAAAAATGGCCGCGATGTTAATAATAATCAAATAAACGCAACTCCCAAGGCCCGCAACAGCGCCAGTTATTTGATTTCAACAAATCCTATAATAAATCAGGATATTACTTTAACTAAAACCAAAAGTCCTTATCTTGTTGAGAGCGCTTTAACTTTATCGCAAGATAAGACCTTAACAATAAATTCAGGCGTGGTGATTAAATTCAAAACTGGAAGCGGAATTTCTCTTAATATAAACGGCAATCTTTTAGTTCAAGGCGCTTCTTCTTCGCCAGTGGTTTTCACGAGCTTTCTTGACGATGAATACGGCGGAGATTTAAACGGCGACACTACTTCAACTTCGCCCGCTTCGGGCAACTGGAAAGAAGTTTATCTTAGCTCAACTTCTTCCTCAACCGTCAACCACGCCATTTTCAGATATGGCGGAATGTATTACTCTGGTCAGTCTAGCGGCCGGGCTCTCTTAAGAATCGACCAAGCAATTTCAACTGTTCAAAATTCTATCTTTGAATATTCTTATGTCTCCGGCCTGAAATTAATAAATTCCCCTTCTCTTATTTCTAATAATACTTTCCGCAATAACAATAATATTTCAGAAGGATATTCGTCGGGAATTCAACTTGAAGGAGGAAACCCGACAATAATCAACAATACTTTTCAAAATAACAAAAGGGGATTATATCTTATTAATGATTTTGGGAATGTAGAGAATAATGTTTTTAACAATAATTCGCAAGAGCCAATTTTGGCCACAGGCGTCGTTTCAAATTTCTCTCAAAATTCCGGTTCGGGAAACGGCGTCAATGGCATTGTTTTGAACAGCGTTCAAACACAAACCAATAGCGCCGTCGTTCTTTCCGCCAATTCCCTGCCCTATGTTCTTGACGGATTCAGCCAGATTAACGCTTCTTCAACTCTGACTATAAAGCCAAACACGGTCATAAAAGGCAAAAACGGAAGCGGGATTAATGTTTTTGGCAATTTAATCGCCGATGGAATAAATCCGAATGATATAATTTTCACGTCATCTTACGAACCGTCAAACGCCGGAGACTGGTATGGAATCAGGGGGAAACCGGGCTCTTTTATCAAAATAAAAGGCACTACTGTTAAATCCGCCGGCCAGTTTGTTTTCGGCGGAACTTCAGCCGCTCTTTATCTGGAACAAAGCCGGCTGGAAATAGATAACGCGATTTTTGAAAACAATCAATACTACGGATTGGCTTCTATTTCATCCACTTCAACGATCAAAAATTCAACTTTTGCAAAACACAGAACGCCAAATCCCGGACAAAAATCAGCTTTGTATCTTACGGGTTCAAATATGACTCTTGAAAATGTTATCTTTGAAGATAACACTTTGGCGATTAACGCGCCCGATTGGCCGGCAAATTCCGCGGTCATATTCAGTAATTTAACTTTTATCAACAATACGTCAATTTCCTCGCCCGCCGGCATTTTCGGTCCGTAAAATAAATTAAAATGGAAAAATTAAAAAACAAAATTTACAATCTTTTGAAATGGTCGGAACAACATACCGCCACTGATATGATTTATCTGGCTCGCGGCGGTTTTTGGCTGACGCTCGGACAAATCGTTTCCGCCGCTTCTTCGTTTATTCTGGCAATCGCTTTTGCCAATTTACTGCCAAAGGAAACATTCGGTCTTTATAAATATGTCCTTTCAATTGTCGGAATACTTGCGATTTCAACTCTCCCGGGAATTAATACGGCGATAATTCAGGCGGTTGCGAGAGGTTACGAGGGTTCATTTATGCCGTCTTTGAAAACAAAAATTCAATTCGGATTTTTGGGCGGTTTATTAAGTTTATTTCTGGCTCTCTATTATTATTTAAACGATAATAATAATCTTGCTCTCCTGTTTATGATACCCGGCTTCTTTATTCCTTTTATGGATTCGCTCTCACTCTATAATTATTTTCTCCAAGGACAAAAAAACTTTCGCTCTTCCACTATTTACGGAATCGTCAGTTTTACCGGAGTAAGCGTTTTTTTGATTTTAGTTTTATTTGTAACCAAAAACATTTTTCTGATTACTCTTGCTTATTTTCTTCTCTGGACTTTGTTTCGGCTATTTTTTTTAATTGTTACTCTTCGGCGCTTTCCGCCAAAAGAAGAAAAAACCGAAGAAACCATTTCTTACGGGAAACATTTAACTTTAATGGATTTATTTCCCTTAATCGCCCAGCAGTTGGATAAAATCCTGATTTTTCACTATTTAGGTCCGGTCCAATTGGCTGTTTATAATTTTGCCATTGCCGTTCCGGAGCAAATAAAAGCTCCTTTTAAAAATTTAAAACTTCTCATCCTCCTCAGGTTTTCCGTGAGGGAAACCGAAGAGATAAAAATGGGCCTTCTGGGCAAAATTTTAAAAATGAGCGGGATTTTGATTGGAGTAGTTTTAATTTACTTTTTCATCGCTCCGTTTTTATACAAACTTTTCTTTCCTCAATATCTTGAGTCAATTTTTTATTCGAGGATATTCGCTCTTTCAATAATTTTCACTTCGGCGATTTTACCCCTTTCCTTTCTCCAATCAAAACTGGCGATAAAGGAGCTCTATCGGTTTAACGCCCTAAGAGCGGTCTTTCAAATTATTCTTCTCTTTGTTCTAATTTATTATTTTGGAATTATTGGCGCGGTTGTTTCAAGAATTTCCGCTGATTTTTTGAATTTGGCTGTTTTGATTTTTCTCGCAAAAAAATTAAAATAAATTTATGAAGAAACTTTATTTGGGAAGCGGCTCGCGGACAAATGAAAAGCAATCGCAAGGATTCGTCTGCGTGGATTTTGACGCGAGATACAAACCGGATGTGCTTTGGGATATGGAGATTTTCCCGTGGCCGTTTGAAGACGACAGCGTTGAATACATTGAAGCCCATCATGTCATTGAGCATCAGTCGGATGTGGACGCTTTTATGTGCGAATTATGGCGCATATCCAAGGACGGCGCTAAAATCAGTTTGAAATATCCTCATTTCAGCCGGGTATTGGCTTCTGGTTTTGGAATGAACGACAAACATAAATCAGCTGTTCCTATGCGCCTGCTTGACCGCTATTCTCGGAAATTCACCTATGACCGAATACGCTTCTCCTGGATGAGATTTGACATTCCGCCCCACCCGGATTCAAAATATAAAGGCAAGTGGTTCACAAAATTAGCGAATAAAATCATCAATGCGTTTCTCAATTTAAATGTCACATTCAGCGATAGAATATTCGCCTACTGGTTTGGGGGCGTTGACGACATTGAGGTTCTCTCTACTGTCCACAAAAAAGGAATTAAATGGGAACAGCCACTGCAGAGGAAATTTTCTCCGCCAAAAGATTGAGGTTGTGATTTTCAATTATATAACGGCGAAAATTTTGACCGAATAAAATTCTTTCGTCTTCGGGCAATTTAAACACTGATTGAAGTTTTTTGGCCAAATCATCCGCATCGTTTTCTTTAAATATAAATTCTTTTGGCAAAGCGTCCTCAAACGCTTTGCTGGAAACAAGAACCAATGTCTCGCAAGCCATTGATTCAAGAACGGTTTTGTCATAGTTTCCACTCGGCGTCAGATTAACTGAAACAATGTGTTTATTGTATATTTCCGGCGTTTTAAAATTCGGCGCGCTCTCGTTAAAAAATAATTTTCCTTTTTTCTCAAGTTCCCGGGCGGATTCTTTAATCAGCTTGAAATACCCGATATGCGTTGCAGGCGGCTTGCCGTATAAATAGACGGAAAAATCTAAATTTTGCTTGTCCAAAATTTTTGCCGCTTCAATAAGAATATGAATATTTTTAACCGGCGAGAATCTTCCGATGTACAAGATGGAATTTTTGAGTTTTTCCGCGGCTGGATTTTTTTTGAAAATTTCAGTGTCAATTCCCGCCGGCATCCTGACGGATTTTTTGGTGTTTGCCGAAAAAGCGTAAGGAGAAGTATGGAGAACCATATCGGCAAAAATAATTCCGAGCTTGGCAAATAAACCGCCGTAAGTATGGTTATACCAAAGCAGAATTTTTTTTCTCATTATCTTCCAAAATAATCCTCCCAAAACAACATACTCCGGATTCATATGCACAAAAACCGCATCGTAGTCGTCCCGATATTTAAAGATATATTTATAAAATCTAAAAATATATTTCAGCCGCGATTTTCCGGCTTCTTTGCCCAATGACAAAACTTCAACGTTTTGCGGCAAAACATACTCCCCTTTTTCCAAACAAATCACCGTCAATTTGCTGAATTTCTTCGCGAATTTTTCCAGCCAGCCGTGAAAAAATCCCAAAATATCGTCGTTGACATCAACTTTCTGAGTAATAATAAGTAATTTCACCCCGTTAGAAGCTTTAAGATTGTTCTCTTTAAAAATCATAATAATAGCCGATAGGCGGCTTCGCCTTGAGTCTTGTTATAATAATGACCTAATTTTGAGCTTCTAACGGGGTTCATAAAATGTAAAAATCGTTAAATTTTTTTTCGGACTCAATCGTTTCAATTTTTATGTCTTTTACTTCGGCTGAATCCGGACCTTTTCTTGCCCAAGCGACGAAATTTTCAATCGCCTCATCTTCTCCCTGAACAAAAATTTCAACCGAGCCGTCTTCCCGGTTTTGCGCGTAGCCCCGAATCCCCAATTCATTGGCTTTTATTTTTGAGGAATGGCGAAAAAATATTCCCTGAACCCGTCCGAAAACCCGAATTTTCTTGGCTATCATAATATTGGAAAAGCGCGGCAAAGTTTTTCAACTTCTTTTTTGATTCGCCTCTGAACTATCGGCAAATCTGTTTCCGGCGATTTTAAAATTTCCGAAATCCAGCCGGCAATTGTTTTCATTTCTTTTTCTTTCATTCCTCTTGATGTAATTGCCGGCGTTCCGATTCTAATGCCCGACGGATCGCGAGCTTTTTTTTCATCAAACGGAATTATGTTCATATTCAAAATAATACCGCCTTTTTCCAACCGCTCCTGCGCTTGTTTTCCTCCGAATTCCAGGCCGGAAAAAATTAAATCAATCAAAAACAGATGACTATCTGTTCCGCCGGAAACTATTTTAAAATCTTTTTTCCGCAATTCTTCGGCCAATGTTTTCGCGTTTTTAACCACTTGTTTTGCGTATTTTTTAAATGCCGGTTTTTTCGCTTCTTCCAAACATAAGGCGATTGCCGCAGTCTGCTGATTATGCGGTCCCCCTTGCAATCCCGGAAAAACCGCTTTGTCAATAAGATTCACGATATTTATGTCTGCGCGTTTTGCGATTTGCGATTTGCGATTTGCGAAAATTATCGCTCCTCTCGGTCCTCTTAATGTTTTATGAGTGGTGGTAGTAACGACATCGGCGCAGGGAAACGGACTTGGATAAACTTTTCCGGCGACAAGTCCGGCGATATGAGACATATCAACCATTAAATAAGCGCCGATTTTCTCGGCGATTTTGCCTATTTTTTTAAAATCAATAATTCTTGAATAAGCGGAAACGCCGGCGACAATAAGTTTCGGCTTTTCTTTTTTGGCTAATGATAAAATCGCGTTGTAATCAAGTTTTTGCGTTTTTTTATCAAGAGTATAATGCACCCATTTCCATAACTTGCTCGTAATACTTAGGGGGGAACCGTGCGAAAGATGTCCTCCGCAATCCAAACATTGAGCCATTATTTTGCCGTTCAGCGGAACTAAAGCAAAATAAACCGCCAAATTTGCCGGCGTGCCGGACAACGGCTGAACATTAACACTCCATTCCGCTTCTTTTAAGCCGAATAATTCCAAAGCGTTTTTCCGCGCCAATTTTTCAATTTCATCAATATATTCATTGCCGGCGTAATAGCGCTTCCCCGGATAACCTTCGGAATATTTGTTGCTCAAACGCGAAGACAAAACATCCCTGATGTTTTTGGGTATATAATTTTCCGAAGCAATTAAGTTTAAAGTTTCGCGCTGGCGTTTTTCTTCTTTAAAAATTAATTTCTTAATTTTATTTCCCATAATTCTTTATTCATGATTTATAATTCATTTAACAAAATTTCTCCTTTTCTTAAAATTTGCGGCGGCGAAACCGTACAATCAATCACGGCTGACGGCTGGGACTCCGGAAGAGCGCCGGCGTCAACAACAATATCGGGCTTAAAAGGAAGCTTGTTGAATTCTTCAATCAGTTCTTTAATTTTCGTATGCGCCGGAAAACCCGAAACATTCGCCGAAGTGCCGGTAATCGGCCCGCCGAATTTATCCATCAATTGCCTAAGCCACGGATAATTGGGAATGCGAACTCCCGTTGTTAAGCCGTTATTTCCCCTGACTTCCATCGGCAACCAGCCGCGCGCCGAAAGAATCAAGGTCGCTTTTCCGGGCCAAACTTTTTTGAACATTTCTTTTGTTTGTTCGTCTCTCGCGACCGCAACCTTATCAAGCATTTCTAAAGAAGAAATAAAAACGGGCAATGGTTTCCCTTCTTTTCTTCCTTTAATTCTTAGAACCTTCGAAACCGCTTTTTGGCTCAAAGCGTTAGCCGCCAAGCCGTAAACAGTATCAGTCGGCACCACGATGACTCCGTCGTTTCTAAGAATGCCGACTAAGTTATCCACATCCGCCTTTTCCAGAGACACGATTTCCATTCAATAAAAATAGCATTTTCCCATTGATATTTAAAGAACGCTTTAAGTTTTACAAACTATTAAAAATAGCGGATAATTTCAATGGAATAAATCTTAACCTTAAAACAAGAAAGGAGGAGATAGGAATGTTCTTTCTAATAGTTGCCATCATTGCAATCCTTGCGAATCATCCGGCATTTGGCGAAACAATTATGGAGGCCAAGACAATATCCGGCGACGAAGTAAAAATATCTGCCAAAAAAATTAATAATGAGGGGGTGATAGCTTCATTAATAACGGTAGAAATAAAGATTTTCGCCGGCGGAAATTCAGCAAAGAAAAAAGACGCGATGGAAGACACATTTTTTTGTGTCAATGGCGCAGAAACAACGATTCAGAAACCGGAAGAAAAAGGAGAATTTATTATTTATAAATTTTCCTTTAGAACTGATTTTTCGCTGACGACAAAAGAAGAGACTTCTTTAATTAAAGCCTTAAAAGATGAAATAATTGATATTTTATCAGAAGGCAATCTTGACGAAGAAACAACAGAAAAAATATTTTTCAAAGAAAAAACCTGAGGTCCTAAAAAGGACCTTATTTTTTTACATCCTCTCCGGCGCGGCCACGCCAATCAGCCGCAACAAATTCGCTAAAATCTTTTTTGTTTCTTTGACTAAAAATAATCTCTCTCTCTCTTGTTTTGAATCAAGCACGCGGATATCGCGGTAAAAAACGGAAAAAACATAAACAAGTTCGTAAATATAACTTAGAATTCTATGGACCTGATAATCTTTAATCGCGTCTTCCAAAACATCAAAAACTTCCAAAATTTTTTTAATGAGTAAAATTTCCGCGTCTTCGGCAAAAGTAAAAGTCGCCGGCGGAGAGATTTTTCCGCTTTTCGCTTTTCTCAAGATTGAAGCCATTCGGGCGTGGCCGTATTGAACATAATAAACCGGATTTTTTTCTTCTCTTTTTTTGGCAAGTTCTATGTCAAATTCCATATGAGTGTCAAGAGATTTTTGCAGATAAAACCAGCGCGCCGCGTCTTTGCCGACTTCGGCCAAAAGGTCTTTAAGTAAAATTACTTCGCCCTTTCTTTTTGACATTTTCTTGATTTCTTCGCCTTTTTTAATGGTCACAACTTGGCTGATTAAAATTTCCATATCAACTTGCCAATCAAGCGCTTTTTTAACGGCAAAAAGCCGCTTTTGGTGTCCCTGATGGTCCGCTCCCCAAATCTCAATGATTTTTTTATACCCCCTTTCAATTTTTTGAAAATGATAAGCAATATCGCTCAAAAAATAAGTCGGCTCCCCACTTGTTCTGACAATCACTCTGTCTTCGTCGTCTCCAAATTGCGAAGTTTTCAACCAAAACGCCCCTTGTTTTTTATAAACTAAATTTTTGTTTTTCAAAATTTCCAGAATTTTGTTAAAGTAATTCTTTTGTCTCAAATTTTTTTCTTCTGAAATCCAATTATTAAATTTAATGCCCAATTCTTTTTCAATAAATTTCTTGTTATCTTTCTGAATTTCTTCGGCTATTAAATAACCGGCCTCGCCGTAAAGATTTTTTGGTTTTTCTAGCTTTAAATTTTTAATTTTAGTTTTTAATTTTGAGATTTGAGATTTGAGATTTTCCGTCAAATAACTCGTCCCCTCGTCCAAAACCGTTTTCCCGAGCTCCTTAATTTGACTTGATTCTTTTGAATCGTTGATAAAATATTCTTTTTCAACTTTATAGTCGGTTAGTTTCAAAACTTGAGAAAGCGCCTCGCCGTAAAACGCTCCTCTGCCGTGGCCGATATGCAGTTCTCCGGTCGGATTCACCGAAATAAATTCAATCTGAATTTTACTTTTTGGGGTTTTAAATTTCAGCAGAGTTTTTAATTTTGAGAGTTTTTTAAATTCTTCAAGAACGGCGTCTTTGTTTAAAAAAAAATTTATAAATCCCGGACCGGCGATTTCTATTTTTTCAAAAATATCCGCTTCCCTATTTCCTTTTATTTTTCCAATCAAATCTTCAGCTATTTTTCGCGGATTTTCTTTTCGCTCTTTTGCCAAAACTAAAGCTAAGTTCGCCGCGTAATCGCCGAATTCCGCTCTTTCCGGTTTTTCAAGAGAAAAATTTGTTTCCGCTTCCGCGTTTTTTTTCAATAATTCCCGTATTTTATCGCGAATCATAATTACAATTTAATCTAAAATTCTAAAATTGACAAATTGAGCGATTTGATATAAATTTAGATTGGATTTGTAATTTTTAAACATTCTACCGAAAGGAGATTAGATGGGAAAAAGACTTCTATTTACAAGAAGTAATGGGTCTCGTGAGACAACAAAGAACAAGAGTTTTGACAGTAAAACCGTTCCCGCAAAAATTTCTAAATTGGGAAAAGAAATTATCGCTGTTAAGAAAGGAAGGTATCCAATAATACCGAGAGCAACGCATCTAGCGACAGAAAGAAACAGGTTTCAATTCGTCTTGATGACTGGAAGCAATAGGAGCGGTAATAATGGGAAAAAATATTATCCCGTTCCTAAAGGAACTAAATCGGTATCTTTTAAGATTACTGCGAACGGAAAAAGAGGGGGAAGAAAAATAAAAAAACCAGTATATTCAAAAAAAACCTAACCTGAAAGGAGGAGATTTGTGAATAATCTGGTGACTATTGATTCATTTACTTTTTGTTTTCTTGTTTTTATCGCAGGCATAGGAGGAATGATATTATCAATGAAGGCAACGACTTTGTTTAATCTGCCTAATTACGAAGCTGATCGCAAACTTAGGGAAACAAATCACTGGGAGGATTGCCCGCCGGATTGGCATCATTGGCATCATAGACGTTATTTTCTAGTAGTGTTTGCGTGTTTTTTGATACTTGCGTTGAGTGGATTGGCAGGCATTGGTTGTATTATCCACGATTTAATGTGAGGGAAGAAATTCCCTCTTTTTTTTTGCTATAATGAATTATGTTTCTCAAATTTCCGGACAAAAAACAAGAAATCTTTGAAAATTATGAAACGCCCGATCCTGTCAGAATTGAAAAAGCCATTAAGTTTATCCGAAAATACTTTGGCGAAGTTAAAGGATTGGATATTTTGGACTGCGGCATTAGTAAAGGAGGAGTTAGCGATAGATTAGCCACGGAAGGTTCAAATTGTTTTGGTGTAGATATAAATCTCAGGGATATTAAGGGGGTGAAAATAATTCAAGCGGATTTAAATAAAGAAATTCCTGAATTTGGGATTGATTTTGATGTTATATTCGCCGGTGAAATTATTGAGCATTTATTCGACGACAGAAAATTTATCCGCGATTGTTACAAATCTTTGAAATCCAAAAGCATTTTGATAGTAACAACTCCGAATTTAGTCTCTCTTGTGAATAGATTATTGATGTTATTTGGCGCGATGCCTATGAGTTCTCATGCCGCCGCGCCTTTTCATTATCATGTTTATAATAGAAATGCGATTAAAAAGTTGCTTGAAGAAGAAGGATTTAAAATTCTTAAAGCAACTTCGTCGTATTTGCTAGGCAATCTTTTTACTAAAATTCCCGGAATTGGCAAAATATTCGGATTTTTGGGAGATGTTTTTCCCACCCTGGGAGACCAGTTGATAATTTTCGCAAGAAAAGATTAGATTAAAGTCAAAAACATTGCCGAGACCTGTGAAAATAACAGCTTTGAAGTATGAGCTGGCTTTTCCATAAATTATATTTTTACATATCTTGTCCCGGGCCCCCGGCCTCTCCGCTTTACTTTTCCAAGTTCAAGAAGCCTGTCCAGCGCCTGCCGAACAGTCGGCATTCCTACGCCCGTTGCCTTTACGATCTCGCCCGGGCTTGCCTCGCCAACGCTTGAGATGTGCTTCCATACTTCATATTGTTTCGGCGAAAGCGTGTCCTCGACTCTTTCTTCTTCAAGATACGCCAGAGCTTTATTAGCTTGCTCTTTTATGACCGACAGAAAGAAGTTGAGCCACGGAGAAATCGTATCTTTTTCGGTATTGAATGTTTCCTGCGACTTGCGGAGCGCGATGTAGTATTCATCTTTTCTTTTTTCGACAAGCTGTTCATGCGAGACATACTGCACAAATGAATAGCCGGCGCGGAGTAAAAGTAAATTTGTGAGAACGCGCGAAAGACGCCCGTTGCCGTCTTCAAACGGGTGGATCTTCAAAAATTCAACGATGAAGTTTGCAATAACAAGCAATGGATGGAATCGATTTTTCTGCAACGCCTCGGCAGTCCAGTCCACCAACTCCTGCATTTCTTTTGGCGTAAGATACGCTTTCGTGGTTTCAAACATGATACGAGCCACGTTGTCTTGCGCATCGAGTACGCCGACTGTATTTTCTTTTCTCTTGTAGTCGCCTCGTTGAAGTTCATTTTTTGTTGAATATTTGAGCAATTCTTTGTGGAGCGACTTAATGATGCTCTCGCGGAGCGGCAGTTTTTCGTAGCTGTCAAATACGTTTTGCAAGGTCTCAAGATAGCCCTGCGCTTCTTGCGAGTCGCGATCCGCGAATTTTGAGACCGAAAGTCCCCGCATGATCTTTTGCACTTCTTCGTCGTTCAGCTTTGCACCTTCGATGCGGGTTGAAGAACCAGCTGAAGTGATCAGCACGGACCTCTTGAGGTTGGTGATCGCCTGCGGCGTCATCCGGAGGCCTGCCTTAAACTGGCCTTTTATCTCGTCAATAGCGGCCAAGAGCGCCACGATGTGCGGATCGAGCGTTTTGATTCGATGGTCAAATTTTGTTGTATTTACGGCCATAATTACTGTTATTGGGTATATATCAGATGATAGCAGATAGTAGTAGATAAAGCAACTATGGCTATTTCGGCTTTTGGCCTAGTCCCTACGCCCCGTAGCACTTTTTATATTTTTTTATCTGCTGTTCTTGATAATCTCCAGAAGTTTCTTTTGGAAATCATCACTACATTTGTATAAATCCTCTGATATCTTCCAAGATCCACTATATTTCTCAGTAAGTAAGCTTGACGTCTCTTGTATATTGCCAGCGGTTCCGATAAAAATACTGCTGCTTTCTGGAAATATCTGCCAAATTGTCGGGTCTATCAGTGACAATGCCCCGTTGTTCTCTACAACCAAAATATCATGAGCCGATCCATCGGAAAATGTTCCTTTACAAATTTGTATTCTACATTTGTAACATTCATCCGATATCCAACACCCGACCAATCTAGCTACTTCGCTACACCGATCCTTAGCTACAATATGTAAATCATTTGATAAGGTTTTCAACAAAATTATGACTCGCTCCTGAATTTCTTCTAAAAATTTCTTATCCATATCGGTTTTATTTCCCATGACACTTTTTATACTTTTTACCGCTTCCGCACCAACAGGGATCATTTCTGCCGACTTCTTTTTTTATGGCTGGCTGATTTGGTTGCCGGTTTCCAGCCGCTCCGCCCAAAATTTTCATACCGGGATGTTTTTCCTGAAAATCCTGACGCTCTGTTTTTGCCGGCTCGCCGACTTTAAAAACCAAATGAGACAACTGCGCCTTGAATAGCGCGTTAAATTCTTTAAACAATCGCGCTCCTTCGTTTTTATATTCAACCAAAGGGTCGCGCTGTCCGTAAGCCCGAAGCCCCACGGAAGAACGCAGATATTCCATTGTTTCCAAATGCCCCACCCACAACATATCAATAATCTGCAAAAGCAAAGCCCGCCAAGTTTTAAAAATCTCCTCTCCTCTTTCCTGTTTTCGCTTGTTAAATAATCCCTCCGTAAAATCGTTTAAATAATCCATAATTTTATTTCTCGCTTCGTCGGAGCTATGATTATGGTCTTTAATCTCAATGAGTTTTTGATGAATTTCGTCTTTGGCGTCAAACCGCGCTTTTAAATTTTCAAAAATTTCTTCAATATTCCATTCTTCCCCTACATCCGAAGCCGTATGAATTTCAACCAGCGTTTTTATTTCTTCTTTTAATAATTCTAAAATGGTTTCCTCAAGCTTTTTATCCGATGAAAATAAAATTTTTCTTCTTCTGCCGTAAACCGTCTGCCTCTGTTTATTCATCACATCGTCGTATTCAAGCAAATGTTTTCTCGCGTCAAAATTGAACCCTTCAATTTTTTCCTGCGCCGATTCAATGGTCCGCGAAACCAGCCTGTTTTCAATCGGTTCGTCTTCAGGAATGCCGAAAGTGCCCATCAGCGACTTTATTCTCTCTCCGCCGAAAATTCTCATCAAATCGTCTTCCAACGAAACATAAAAATTGCTTTCGCCCGGGTCTCCCTGCCGGCCCGAACGTCCTCTTAACTGATTGTCAATCCTCCGCGCTTCGTGCCGCTCCGTTCCGATTACCAAAAGACCGCCCGCTTTCCTGACTTTTTCCGCTTCTCCGGCGTCAGGCGGGTTTCCGCCCAAAATAATGTCCACGCCCCGGCCGGCCATGTTCGTCGCCACGGTCACCGCTCCCGATTTTCCGGCCTGCGCGATAACCATTGCTTCGTTTTCATGATTCTTCGCGTTTAACAATTTATGAGGAATGCCTTCTTTTTGCAAAAGAGCGGAAATGTATTCGTTTTTTTCAATTGAAATCGTGCCGATTAAAACCGGCTGTCCCTTTTGATGCCGCTCTTTGATTTCGCGAACCAAAGATTGAAATTTTCCTTTCTCGCTTTGAAAAATTTTGTCTGATTTGTCCGTTCTTATCATCTGCCGGTGCGTGGGAATGGAAAAAACTTCCAAGCCGTAGACTTTGTAAAATTCTTCTTCCGAGGTTTTGGCGGTTCCCGTCATTCCCGCCAGTTTTTTGTACAGCCGAAAATAATTTTGAAAAGTGATGGTGGCGAAAGTTCGCGATTCTTGCTGAATTTTGACTCCTTCTTTCGCTTCAATCGCCTGATGAAGCCCTTCCGACCATCGGCGTCCGGGCATCATCCGGCCGGTAAATTCGTCAACAATCATTATTTCGCCTTCTTTTATTATGTAATCTTTGTCGCGGTGAAAAAGGGCTTTCGCCCGCAGCGCCTGTTCAATATGGTGAACATATTTAATCCCCTTTTCGGTGTAAATATTTTCAACGCCGAGAATTTTTTCCACTTTCGCGATTCCTTCGTCGGCAATCATCACCGCCCGCATTTTTTCGTCAAGATTATAATCTTTTCCTTCTTCCAGCCGCTCGGCGACAGAAGCGAAATTTTTATAAAACTCGCCCGACTCTTCCGAAGGCGCGGAAATAATGAGAGGAGTCCTTGACTCGTCAATCAAAATTGAATCAATTTCGTCAACAACGGCAAAATTAAATCCTCCTTCTTCTTCGGTTCTTTGAACCATATCTTCAGGCCGATAAACCAAATTATCGCGCAAATAATCAAAACCAAACTCGTTGTTTGTGCCGTAAAGAATATCGGCTCTGTATGCTTCGCGCCTTGAAATCGGCTTTAAAAACTCATGATGAACCAAAAACGCCGCGGTTGCGGGCTGCTCCGTTTCTTTATGAACTTCTTTGCCAAACTCCGGGTCGTAAAGATAAGACGTCTCATGATTTAAACAAGTGGCTTTAAGGCCGAGCAAATGATAAACCGGCCCCATCCAAACAACATCTCTGCGAGCCAAATAATCGTTAACTGTGACGATATGCGCTCCTTTTTCCGAGAGTGCGTTTAAATAAACCGGCAAGGTGGCGACCAAAGTTTTTCCTTCGCCGGTTTTCATCTCGCTGATTTTTCCCCGATGCAAAACAATTCCGCCCAAAAGCTGGACATCAAAATGCCGCTGTTTGAGCGTTCTTTTTGCCGCTTCACGAACCAAGGCAAACGTTTCCGGCAAAATATCATCCAGCGTTTCGCCTTTTTTAAGCCGTTCCTTGAATTCAGCCGTTTTTTGCGGAAAATCTTCCGGTTTAAATTTTTCATACTCTGGTTCAAGCTGGTTTATTTTTTCAAGCGTTGGCTTTAAGGAATTTACAAACCTCTCGCTTGAGTCTCCGAAAATTTTAGAGAGAAAAGACATTTAAAAATAATAGCAGAAATTACTGAAAAATTTAAGTTTATTTGCTTTATTTTTGTTTTTATGATATTATAAAAATGGAAGTTTTAAAAAAGGAGGGTGATATGGAGAGATATATCGTTGGTCTGCCCGATGGTAGGGTTTTTGAACAAGGCGCTGAAATGTCGTTCAAAACACAAGAAGGAAGATTTTTAAAAGGGTCTTGTTTGGAAATATACGGGGAGGAGGCGTTGGTCGGAATTCCAATTGAAAGCACAAATAAAAGATGCTATAGATGGTGGCGAGTTCCTTTAACCAGTGTCTTGTCTTCAAGCTCCTGATGCGAATCGGGAGTCTTTTATTTTTCATAAAATTTTGCTATATTATTTTCTATGAAGCTTTTATCCAAAAACATCGTTATCGGCATTTTGATTTTCTTTCTCTTGGCTTCGCTTTATTCAATTTTATCCGGACAATTGATAAAACTGGAAGAAATTTCTCTCTCCGCGCTGGTTGAAGAAATCAAAAAAGGAGAAGTTGAAAAAATATCCGTAAAAGGAGAACGGCTTGAAATTTTGCTTGTTTCAAAAAAAGAACAATTGGCGAAAAAAGAGACGGAATCAAGCTTAATTGAAACTCTCCGCAATTACGGCTTGAATCCGAACGAATTCCAAAAAATCAACGTTGAAATAAAACAGCCCTCCGGCGTTTTATTCTGGCTCGGCGCGATTCTGCCGTTTCTGCTTCCTTTTATTTTCATTATCTTTTTCTTTTGGCTGATGGCAAAACAAGTCTCCAGAGCCAACATCCAGGCGTTTACTTTCGGACAGACAAAAGCAAGAGTAGTTTTGCCGAGCGACAAAAAAAATCGCGTTACTTTCAACGATGTCGCCGGAGTCAAGGAAGCGAAAGAAGAACTGAAAGAAGTGGTTGATTTTCTGCGAAATCCCCAAAAATTCTTGGCAATCGGCGCTCAAATTCCAAAAGGAGTATTGCTATTGGGAGCTCCGGGCACGGGAAAAACCTTGCTTGCCCGCGCGGTTGCCGGCGAAGCCAATGTGCCGTTCTTTTATATGTCCGCCTCGGAATTCGTGGAAATGTTTGTGGGAATCGGCGCTTCGCGCGTTCGCGACACATTTAGTCTGGCGAAAAAATCGGCCCCGGCCATTATCTTTATTGACGAAATTGACGCGATTGGAAGACAGCGGGGAGCTGGCCTTGGCGGAGGACATGACGAAAGAGAACAAACATTGAATCAAATTCTTGTTGAGCTTGACGGTTTTGAACCAAACGAAAGAATCATAGTTCTCGCGGCCACGAACAGGCCGGATATTTTGGACACAGCCTTGCTCCGGCCGGGCAGATTTGATCGCCGAGTCATTCTTGACCCGCCCGACCTTAACGACCGCGAAGCGATTCTTAAAATCCACGCGAGAGGAAAAATTATTGAAAAAGACGTTGACCTTCGCCGGATTGCCGAAAGAACTCCGGGATTTTCCGGCGCCGACCTCAAAAATATAATGAATGAATCGGCGATATTGGCGGCGCGCCACGAACATAAAGCAATCAGACAAATTGATTTATACGAAGCGATTGAAAAGGTTTTGTTGGGACCAGAGAGAAAAAGCTTTATGTTGAATAAAAACGAGAAAAAAATCGCCGCTTATCACGAAGCTGGACACGCTTTGGTGGCGGCGGGCTCGCCAAACGCCGACCCGGTGCACAAAATTTCCATTATTGCGAGAGGAAGGGCGGCCGGCTATACTTTGAAACTTCCCCTTGAAGAAAAAAGATTGCTTAGTAAAAAATATTTTCTTGACGAACTGGCGGTGGCTTTGGGCGGCTACGCTTCCGAAAAATTAATATTTGGGGAATTAACCACCGGCGCGGCCGACGACTTAAAAAAAGTGACGGAACTCGCAAGAAATCTCGTAACCAAATTCGGAATGTCGGAAAAAATCGGGCCGATGACACTGGGCAACCACGAAGAACTTATCTTTCTGGGACGGGAAATAGCGCATGAAAAAAATTATTCCGAGGAGGTCGCGAAACTTATAGACCGGGAAATTTCCAGATTCATCAAGGAAGCGCTCAAGCAAGCGGAAAGTATCCTGAAAAAATACAAAAAAACCCTTGACGCTATTGCCGGCAAACTGATGGAAAAAGAAACTATTGAACGGGAGGAATTTGAAAAACTAATCGTTGGTTTTGGCTTTAAACCAAAAACCGTTCAGAGCGCGCAACTTTGAGGGCGTGTAGCTCAGTGGCAGAGCGGTTGTCTTATAAACAACAGGTCCTAGGTTCGATCCCTAGCACGCCCACATGTTCACGCCAGAATATTCAGAATGTTCAACAATAGATTCCTTATGGTCTAATTCGCGCGAATAGGAGAATAAAAAATAAAATAAAAAAAGAATTTTTAAAATTTAAGAATTTTATGTTATAATATAAACGAGTTTTGATAAGTTTTATAGCTAAAATCGCGAATCTTAAAATATAGATTTAAAGTAATTAAGACAAAATATTTTTTTTATCTCAATAATATGGAAATAATTTTTGATAAAATTTTTAGAGCGCTTGGTTACCTATTTATAGCAGGTATAGTCTATTTTGCATGGAAAACTGCAAGCGATAATGCCGAGGGTGGTAAATATAAAACAGTTTTATGGAAGGGGTTTTTGTTGTGTGCGGGGATAGCTTTATTCGCTAGTTTTACTTTAGGAAATCCCACTTGTGAAGAACAATCTGATCCAGTGTATGGCGGTTGCGAGCAATATGCCGATGATGGCTTTGAGCCAACTATAAAACAGAGAGTGGCACATTTTGCATATTATATGACCCTGCTATACATTCCAGTAGTAATTGGCGCTCTAAAAAAGAGATAAAAGAATTTTCGAGCTAAAAAGTTGTAAAAGATTAATATTTACTAAACCTTAAGCCGGTGCTGGCGCGCCTACGGAGCGCCACTATTCAATCTCCGGAATTTTCGCTAAAGTAAGTTCGAGCGGACTCAAAAATATACATATGTTCGCGCCAGAATATTCAGAATGTTCAACAATAGATTCCTTATGGTCTAATTCGCGCGAATAGGAGAATAAAAATAAAAACGGCGAATCAGTTGACGAGTAATGACGAGTAATGACGAGTAATGACGAGTAATATGGCGGAATAAATTATCTTTCCTCTCTTGCTTCCTGTAATTCTGTTTTTTCTTCCCTTAACGCCGAGGTTTCTTTGATATCTTCTTTTCTGAAGCCGGTGCCGGCGGGTATCAATTTGCCGATGATCACGTTTTCCTTAAGCCCCAACAGCTTGTCCTCTTTTCCCGCCAAAGAAGCGTTGATGAAAATTTTCGCCGTTTCCTGAAAAGACGCGGCTGAAAGAAATCCGGAGGAACTAAGGGCGACTTTGGAAATGCCCAAAAGCGTTTTCTTTCCTTTGGCTTGTTTTTTGCCGAGTTTTTTCGCTTTTTCGTTTTCTTCAAAAAGTTCGGCTTCTTCAATTATATCTCCTTTATTGAAATCGGTCTCTCCTTCGTCAAGAATTTCCACCCGAGAAAATAACTGGCGAACGATGATTTCAATATGTTTCTCGTTAATCGGCGCTCCCTGCGAAAGATAAATTCTTTCAATTTCGTTCAAAATGTATCTCTGGGTTTCCTCGCGGCCGGCAAGTTTAAAAAGATGTTTTACATTGACAATGCCGACTGATAATCTGTCTCCGGGTTTCACTTTGTCGCCCTTTTTAACCAATATTACTTTTTTCGCGGGAACGACATATTCCTTTATGTCTTCTTTCTTTTTTCCTTTAATCGCCAGTTTTATTTTTATGATAATCTCCCTCTCATTTTCTTGAATGTCATAAATCTCGCCTTCTTCCTCAGCCACAACAGCCGGGTTTGAAGGAAGCTGGGTTTCAAAAATCTCAATAATCTGCGGCAAACCGAGAGTGATGTCCTCTTTGCTTGCCACGCCTCCAAAGTGAAAAGTCCTCATTGTAAGCTGGGTGCCCGGCTCTCCGATTGACTGGGCGGCGACAATGCCGACTGCTTCGCCCAAATCAATCAAGATATTCCTGCCCAATTCATAACCATAACAAGTTTGACAAACTCCTCTTTGCGTTTTACAGGTTAAAGGAGAACGGATGACAAGTTCCCCCACGCCGGAATTATCAATCGTTTCCGCGTCGTCAAAACTTATCAAATGTCCTTTTTTAAATAAAATTTTTCCTTTCTGGTCGGCCAAATCTTTTGCCAAAAAACGGCCGAAAATTCTTTCCTTGATTTTGCGTCCGTAATTTTCCGATTCCGCGCGCCTGACTAAAAATCCTTCGGTGTCCCCGCAATCTTTTTCCACCACTACGACCGACTGGGCGGCATCCACGAGTTTTCTTGTCAGGTAGCCCGCGACAGCGGTCTTCAAAGCGGTGTCAGCCGTTCCTTTTCTCGCGCCGTGAGTGGAAATGAAATATTCCAAAACTTTAAGCCCTTCTTTATAACTCGCGATTGCCGGAAGCTCAATAACCCGTCCCGCCGGGTTGGTAACCAGACCCTTTAATCCCGCCATCTGAAAAACTTGGGGCCATTTTCCTCTGGCGCCGGAATTCACCATGAAATGAATGGAGCCGGAGGGATCAAGCGAACTGGACACCAAAGAATTGATTTTCTGGCTCGCTTCCTGCCAAAGTTCAATCAATAAATCAAAACGCTCGTGAAAGCTCAAGAGTTCTTTTTTATAATTTTCCTCGATTTTTTCGGCTTCTTGTTTAGCTTTTTCAATAATCTCCGGTTTTTCTTTCGGAACTTTGACATCATCCATTGAAAAGCTGATGCCGGAGAGGGTGGCATAACGAAATCCGAGAGTCTTTATTTTATCCAAAATCTCGGCGGCTGTTTCTTTTCCGTAATGAGTGATGATTTTTTTAACAATGTCGCTGAGCGTTTTTTGGCTTACCTGCTGGTTGATAAAACCAAAACTGTCCGGGAACACCTGATTAAAAATAATTCTTCCCAAACTCGTTTCCTTCAGTTCATTTTTTATTCTTACTTTTATCTTTGACTGCAATCCCACGATTCCTTTTTCGTAAGCCGCGTACGCCTCGGCAAAATCCGAAAACGCCCTCCCCTCTCCTTTTCCTCCTTCAATCATATTGGTAAGCCAATAACACCCCAAAACTATGTCCTGCTGGGGGTTGACTATCGGCTCGCCGGTTCCGGGTTTTGTCAGGTTATTAACCGAGGCGATGAGATTTTTCGCTTCTCTCTGGGATTCGTCGGAAAGCGGAAGATGAACGGCCATCTGGTCTCCGTCAAAGTCCGCGTTAAAGCCATGACAAACCATAGGATGGATCCTAATCGCCTTTCCTTCTATTAAAATCGGCTTGAACGCCTGAATGCCGAGCCGATGCAAGGTCGGAGCTCTGTTCAAAAGAACATAAGAATCCTTAATCAAATCTTCCAAAACTTCCCAAACTTCGTCTTTCCCTTCTTCAATCAGCCGGTTGGCTCCTTTTATATTGTAAGCGAAACCTTTTTGAATAAGCTTGGAGATGACGAACGGCCGATAAATCTCAAGGCACATATGTTTGGGGAGGCCGCACTCGTCAAACTTCAGTTCCGGTCCGACAACGATGACCGACCTTCCGGAATAATCAACTCTCTTGCCGAGAAGATTTTTTCTGAATCTCCCTTGTTTTCCTTTAAGCATGTCCGCCAAAGAGCGAAGCGGCCTTTTTTGGGCTTTTGAAATCGCCGCCGCCTGGGTTTTTCGCATTGAATTGTCAATCAAGGCGTCAACCGCCTCTTGAAGCATTCTTTTTTCGTTGCGAACGATGATTTCCGGAGCGCCTATCTCAAGAAGATATTTGAGCCGATTATTGCGGTTTATCAATCTCCGATAAAGGTCGTTGACATCGGCGCTCGCGTGGCGACCTTCGTCAAGCTGGACAATGGGCCTTAAATCCGGCGGGATAACCGGCAAAACCGTCAAAAACATCCATTCCGGCCTTATCTTTGCCCTAATCAATGATTTGAAAAGTTTAAGCCGACGTTGAATTTTATCCTGGTCAACCAAATTAGTTTCAATTTCTTTTTCCAATTCGTTTTTGACTTTTTCCAAATCTATCCCTTTAGCCAAATTGTAAAGAGCTTCGGCTCCGATACCGCTCTCAAAAATCTTTCCGTATTTTAAGCTCAAGGAATGATGTTCCGCGGACGACAAAATTTGCCCGGGCCTGACTAAATCCAACTCTTTTTTTGTTTCGTCAAAATTTTGCTTGAAAGATTCTTTCTCTTGTTTTGAAACGGAAGATTTGGATTTCTTTTCATATTCTTTCGCAAGCTCTTTTTCCAGTTCTTCTTTCGCTTCTTTATGGACTTTAATAATTATAAAACTGCTGAAATAAATGATTTTTTCAAGGTCGGAGAGCGTCAGATTAAAAACCAATCCGAGCCGCGAGGGAACGCTCCTTAAAAACCAGATATGGGTGACGGGAGAAGCCAAACCGATATGGCCCATTCTTTCTCTCCGCACGATTGCTTTAGTCACTTCCACTCCGCACTTGTCGCAAACGATTCCTTTATAGCGGATTTTCCTGTATTTGCCGCAAAAACAATGATAATCTTTTTCCGGCCCAAAAATCTTCTCGTCAAACAAACCGTCTTTTTCCGCCCTTTGAGTCCGGTAATTTATAGTCTCCGGTTCCGTCACTTCTCCGCGCGACCAGGAAAGAATTTCTTCCGGAGAGGCCAATTTTATAAGCAATGATAATTTTTCGCGTTCATTCATATATTTGTTATTTGTCAAATGTCAATTGTCAATTGTCAATTGTCTTTCTTGATAAGCTTTACATCCAAAGACAAACCCTTTAATTCGTTAAGCAGAACATTAAAAGAAGCGGGAAGACTCGGATTTTTGAATTTCTCGCCCCGAATAATCGATCCTGCCAGCCACATCGTCTGATTTAACCGTAAGCATTTCCTGAAGAGTGTGGGCGGCGCCGTAAGCTTCCAAAGCCCAAACTTCCATTTCCCCGAATCTCTGGCCTCCCATTTGCGCCTTTCCGCCGAGGGGCTGTTGAGTAATCAAGGAATAAGGGCCGATAGACCTCATATGTATTTTTTCAGTCACCATATGTTTAAGCTTGAGCATATAAATATGGCCGACCGTAACATTGTTTTCAATCAATTCGCCCGTTCTGCCGTCATAAATCTTAAGCTGGCCGGAAGAAGGATAACCGGCTTTCAAAAGCTCTTCTTTGATTTCCTCTTCTGAAACGCCTTGAAAAATCGGGCTTATCGCCTGATAATTCAAAGTTTTGGCGGCCAAACCAAGGTGCGTTTCAAGAATCTGCCCCAGATTCATTCTTGAAATCACGCCCAAAGGATTTAAAACGATGTCAATCGGCCGGCCGTCTTCCAGAAACGGCATATCTTCCTCCTTAAGAATTTTTGAAACAACGCCCTTGTTGCCGTGCCGGCCGGAAATTTTGTCTCCGATTTCCAATTTTCTCAACTGGGCGACTTCTATTTGAATTCTTTTGGTTATGCCCGGCTCAAGCTTGTCGCCCTTGTCCCAGGAAAAAATTTTTATTCCAATCACCCTTCCCTCTTTTCCGTGAGGCAAACGGTAAGACGTGTCTTTGAATTGTTTCGCCTTTTCTCCGAAAATAGCCCGCAAAAGTTTTTCTTCCGGAGTCAGTTCAATCTCCCCTTTCGGACTTAATTTGCCGACCAAAATATCGTTGGCCCTTACTTCCGCTCCTATCCGCACTATTCCGTCTTCGTCAAGATTTTTCAGCCGTTCTTCGCTTACATTGGGAATGTCGTAAGTGGTGATTTCCGGTCCCAACTTTGTCTCCCTTACGTCGCAAATATGGTCTTCAATATGAACGGAAGTGTAAGTGTCGGCGCGAACCAGTTTTTCGGAAATAACGATGGAGTCTTCGTAGGTTGAGCCGGCCAAAGACAAAAACGCGACAAAAACATTTTTGCCGAGCGCCAATTCTCCGTTTTGCGTTGAAGCGCAATCGTTTAAAACATCTCCTTTATTTACTTTTTGCCCGGGAGACACTATCGGGCGCTGATGAACAAGCGTAAAATCGTTTGAACGATGAAAATTCAAAAGATTGTAAATTTTTTCTTCTTTCTTTGATTGAAAAATTATTTTTTGGGCGTCGGCGTATTTAATCACCCCTTCTTCCGGAGCCCTGACGAGCCGGCCGGAATCAAGCGCCGCTTTTTCCTCAAGACCGGTCGCGACCAACGGAGCTTCCGGCCTCAAACAGGGAATCGCCTGACGTTGCATATTCGCTCCCATCAGCGCCCGGCTCGCGTCGTCATGCTCAAGAAACGGAATCAAACTCGTTGAAATGGAAAAAGCCTGCTGGGGAGAAACATCAATAAAATCAATTTCGTCCTTGTGAATCACCGCTGGTTTGCCTTTGACTCTTGATTCAATCAATTCCTCTAAAATTTTTCCTTTTTCGTCGTATTTTGTTGAAGCGGCGGCAATGCTGTAATTTTCCTCTTCAAAAGCGTCAAGATATTTTACTTCGGAAGTTATTCTTCCCTTGTCAACTTTCAAATAAGGCGTTTCCAAAATGCCGAACTCGTTGACTCGGGCAAAAATCGCCAAATTCACAACCAAGCCGACATTCTGGCCTTCGGGAGTCTGAATCGGGCAAATTCGGTTATAATGGGAAGAATGAACGTCTCTCGCTTCAATGCCGGCTCTTTCCCTGCTTAATCCCCCCGGACCCAAAGCGGAAAGTCGCCTTAAATGCTCCACCTCCGAAAGAATATTTTCCTGGCTCATAAATTGGGAAAGCTGGCCCGTCAAAAAAAATTCCCTCATTGCTATAATAAACGGCCTCGGATTCACAAGCTGAAGCGGAGCAAGCCCTTCTTTTTCCAAAGCCGCCATTCTGTCCTGAATAATCGCCCGTATTTTTATCATTGCGATTCTTAATCTCTGCTGAAACATTTCTCCCACTCCCCTGACCCGCCGGTTGCCAAGATGGTCAATATCGTCGGGAACGGCTTCGGGATTATTATTAAGCTCAATTATTTTTGCGACAACGGCTTTTAAATCTTCTAAATTCAGGTTTCTCGGCATTTTTTCAATGCCCTCAAGAGGAAGACCAAGCCGGCGATTTAAGCGGTGTCTTCCCGCCAATGAAAGGTCGTAACGCTCTTTGGAAAACATTTTTGAGATGAATTCTTTCGCCGCTTCGGGGCTCGCCGGCTCGCCCGGCCTTATTTTTGAATACATTTCCGCAATCCCTTCGCTCTGGCTTTTCGCCGGGTCTTCTTTGATTGTTTCGTCAATAAATTTTATCTCCCCTCTATCGCGCTCCTTAAAGCATTCTTTAATATCCTGGTCTTTTTCCAAATTAAAAAACCGCAAAAGAGAAGTGACGAGAAATTTTCTTTTGCGGTCTATTCGGGCGTAGATGACGCCGTTTGGTTCTGTCTGGATTTCAATCCAGGAGCCGCGGCTGGGGATGATTTTGGCGCCGAAATAATTTTTGCCGCGGTAAAAAACGGAATTGAAATAAACGCCGAATGACCTGGCCAATTGGGAAATCAAGACTCGCTCAACGCCGTTTATGACGAAAGTTCCCCGTTCGGTCATTAAAAAAATATTTCCGAAAAAAACCTCCTGCTCTTTTTTTTCCTTCGTTCTTTTATTAACGAGGGAAAAACGCGTTTTTAACGGAGCCTCGTAAGAAAGATTGTGGTCTTTCGCGTATTGGTCGTCGTAATTCGGCTCGCCGATGCTATAATCAATGAAATGGAGTTCCAGTTCTTTCTCCGTGAAATCCTTAATCGGCGAAATGTCTTCAAAAAGCTCTTTTAAACCCTTTTCGCGAAACCACTTAAATGAATCTTTTTGGAATTCAATCAGATTCGGGAGGTCAACGAGCGGTTTTTTAAATTTTGTAAAATATTTTTTGGGAAGCTTTGATGCCATTGTTTAAAAAATGATGTTTAAATTTAAAACATAAAAATCCCTCCCCCTGTTTGCGCTAGGGGCCTTAAACGACCCTAAAACCTATTTAATTTTGAGTTGCTGAAGAAGAAAAGCTTAACACGAAATATTGTATTTAATTTAGCAAAATATCAAACTTTGTCAACCCCGTTAGAAGCAAGACGCGGACTTAGCGATTTTAAGCTTATAATACAATGAATTTCCTTCTTTTGTCCAATTATAAATTTGTGGATAATAATGGAAGGCGTCCGCGGCTTCTAACGGGGTCGGGTATTTGCAAATAAAAATTATTTTATTATAATTATTGATTATGCCCAGTAAGACAAAATCGAATGCTAAATCTAGTTTCTTGCCGAGCATAAACATGTATTATTACCAAATCATATTTAAACATAATAGTCGGATGTTTACTTGCGGATTTAGCAAGAAATATTCGATTTAGTCTTACTGGGTATGCCTATCCAATATTCAGGGGCGATGAATTATCTTTTAAAAAAATATCCCCTATCCGTTCTTAAACAGGGAGATGTTTTGGAAGGTAAAGTTTTATCCATGGAAAAATCGCGGCTCTTTGTTGATTTGGGCGAATTCGGCATTGGCGCGATTTACGGCGCCGAATTGATGAAAGCGAAAAATCTGGTTAATAAATTAAAAACCGAAGACAAAATTTATGTGAAAGTTTTGGTTGTTGAAAACGAAGACCAGTATGTTGAACTCTCGCCGAAAAACGCCGGTCTGGAAACCGCCTGGGAAAAAGCGGAAGACTTTATGAAAAAACAAACGCCGGTGGAATTGCGGGCGGAAGACGCCAATAAAGGCGGCTTGATTTTAAATTTCAACGAACTCCAAGGATTTTTGCCCACTTCGCAATTGAAATCGGAACACTACCCGAAGATTGAAAGCGGCGACAAAGACAAAATCCTTGAGGCGCTTAAAAAACTTGTCGGAGAAACTTTTAAAGTGACGATAATTGACGCCGACAAGGATCAGGAGAAGCTTATTTTTTCCGAAAAAGAATTGAACTCCGAAGAAATCAATGAAAAAATATCAAAGTACAAAATCGGAGAGGAAATTGAAGGAGAAGTAAGCGGTACGGCTAATTTCGGCATATTCGTAAAAATTGAACCCGGGATTGAAGCCCTTTCGCACATATCCGAACTTAGCTGGGGACTGGTTGAAAACCCCGCGTCTCTTTTCAAAGTCGGGCAAAAAATAAAAGCGAAAATCATTCAAATTGAAAACGGCAAAATTTTTCTTTCAATAAAAGCCATGGAACCCGACCCTTGGGGGGAAATGGAAAAAAAATACAAAGAAGGAGATATTATCGCCGGCGTTGTAAGCAAGCTTGAAAAATACGGAGCTTTGATAAATGTTGAGCAAGGAGGAATAGCCGGATTATTGCCAAAAACCGAAAAAAAATTGGAACTCGGGAAAAACTATTCCTTTAATATAGAATCTTTGGAACCTAAGAAACAAAAATTGATTCTGAAACTTAACGGCTAACCCTTTCTGAAACAATGGCTTGAATAGCTAAGTGAATTTTTTTGAAAACTCCGTTTAAAATTTCTTTTTCCTTCGCGCTAAACCTGCCGATTATAAAATTTAAAATTTTCTTGGAATCCGGTTTTCTTTCGGGAGAAATGCCTATTCTTATCCTGATGAATTTTTTTGTTTTTAAAGCTCTGATTACGGACTCCACACCTTTGTGACCGGCCGAATTTTTGCCAAAAGAAATCTTGAATTTGCCCAGAGGAATGTCCAAATCGTCGTGAAGGAGAGCAAAATTTTTAATTTCTTTATTTTTTGTTTTTTTCAGAATTTTTTTGTCAAAAAGCGCCTTGACTGTCTTTCCGGAATTGTTCATAAAGGTCTCGGGCAAAATCATTAAAATTTTCTCTTTTTTTAATTTTGACAAAAGAACCAGGGCCTGAAGATTTTTGTCCTCCTCAAATTCGCCCAATTTTTCTTTTTTCGCGAAATATACCGCCGCTTCTCTTCCCGCGTTATGCCGCGTGCCTTCGTATTCCTTTCCGGGATTGCCAAGACCGATAAGAATAAACATACCCAGTAAGACTAAATCGAATATTTCTTGCTAAATCCGCAAGTAAGCATCCGACTATTATGTTTAAATATGATTTGGTAATAATACATGTTTATGCTCGGCAAGAAACTAGATTTAGCATTCGATTTTGTCTTACTGGGCATAAACTTAATCTTCCCAAGACAAATAAACGCCGTTTTCTTCCGAATAAATCCGGATAAGAAGAACGACTATTGTTTCATTCAAGTCCGGCTCAAAAGGCCCGAAATTTTTCTCTATTTTTTCGGCCGTGTCGTATTTTCCGAGAAAACCGTAAACATCCTTTTCAATCTGCTTCATTTCGTCAATAAACTTGCGAATTTCGCGCATATCAACTCCTCTGCTTTCAAGTTTCCGGAGAAGATTGGGATAGAAAAAATTGTTTTCAAGTTCAAGATGGCCGGCGAAGGACTTTTCAAATTCTTTTAATCCGGCGAAAATCGCCGTGAAATCCGCCGCGTCTTTTTGCGATTCCGTTTTAATGCCGGCTGTTTGCCGCTTTAAAACATTATGTTGGCCTATCAAAATATTGATTATATTCTTGTCCATATTTCCCAATCATTCATTAAATCCCAATATTATTTTCCTTCTTGTTCAATGTCTTTAATTTCTTTTCGGACGAATTTTTCGGCGTCGTCCAAATCTTTTTTAAAATGTTTTATGATTTTTTCTTCTTCGTCGGTCAGGTTCCGCAGCCGTTTTGTCGTCTCCAATGTTTTAACTTGTTTTTCAATATCTTCTTTTAACAAAACAATCGCGCTGTGTAAAGCTTCTTCCGCCTCTTTGCTTTCCTTGCTTACCTTCTTTTTCAATAAAGACAACCTGCTTCTCCCCCACCAAAAAACAAACAGGAAAAGAATAACGAGGCCGGCGAGAATAATCGCCATTATAAATAAACTAATCGTCCAAGACCAGACATCCTGAATTCTCCCGAGCTTTGATTCTTTGACGATTTCCAAAGGCTGGACTGGTTTGACAATAAATTCGTCGGTAGCAACGGCGTAATTTCCGGCTTTGTCAAACGCCTGAACCGTAATTGTTCTTTTGTCCGGAGATTGGCGCGGCAAAGTAAAAAGAACGCTGGCTGAAATTTCCGGCCGAACATCAAAAAAATCGCCTTCCCCGATTTTTATCTTATAGTAATCAATCCCCGAGAGGTTGTCTTTGGCTTCGAGAGCGATAGTTGGCTGGGAGTTGTCGATTTCTTTTCCGTCAACAAATTTTATCGCAAAGGGCTCCGGCGGAACAGTGTCAATTTGAAATTTAAAATGGGATATTTTGCCCCAGCCGGCTTTGTTTCTTAATTGAGCGTGAAAATAATAAATTCCGTCTTTTGCTTCGTCAAGTTCTTTTTCCGAGATTGGCGGCTCGTATAAAACCGTAGGCCGGGAATCAGAATTTTTGTCATACAATAATCTCGCGGCAATAACGCTTTCGGGCAAATCCCAAACGAATTTCGGCTTTGAATTATTATACCATTTTGACTCATCGGGATGAGTGGGCGAAGAAATTTTCGGCGCGGGCGGAACGCCTTCCGCGGTAACGGCAACGGGAATCTCCCGCGATTCAAAATTAAAACTCGCGCTTCCCAAGCTCGTTAAGATATTAGTGCCTTTTCCGTCGTTGGCGAGAACCGAACCGGAAGAAAAATTCAAAGAAGCTAAACCGGCTGATTTTGCCCTAAGGTTTAGAGTTAAGACTTTTCCGACCGAACCGATATAGCCGGGATTTAAAACAATTCCTTCAAAATTGACCGTGCCGGCTGAATTAGAAAAAGAAGGTTCCTGAACCCACAAGCTAAAAACAGAGCTGCTTTTAGAAATTGACTCAACCAATAGTTTATCGGTCGGAAATGAAATAACTCCCGAAGCCGCATTTATTGCTTGATCGGCGCTTGAAATATAAACGCTTACTGTAAATGGGGCGCCAATCGCATGCGTTCCCGAAGAAGGAGAAAAATACAAAGTCGCCGCTTCTGCGGTTGCGGGCAAAACGCCAAAAACAATAAACAGCAACGCACTGCTAATTAGCAAACCCTTTACTTTTTTAAATATCTCCTCCATAAAAATTTTTTAATTGCGTAGGCAATAACAAGCCCCAATACAATTATAAGCCAATTCTCGTAATTTTCGTACCATCCAAGCGGATTTTGCGGATTGATTTTCACCATTCTTTCGTTGCCGGCTTTATCAACGGCTTTCACAAAAACATAGCTTCGCAATTCTTGATCTTGCAAAATATATGGGCTTTCTGTTTGAGACCACTTTTGAAATATGATAAAAAACCTCTGGCGCGATTCCTTTATCTCATAATGGTCAATGCCCGAAGCTTTATCTTGAGTAACGAAAACAATAAACCATTTGCCGCCAGAAATTGATTCATCTCTTGCAATCTCTGGCACGAATAATTCTGGCCGCTCGCGATCTTCTATTTTCGGAATTGCAGGAATTTCGACCTGTGTTTTTTTAGAAATCACCACCTCAAAAGGGGCTACCGACACAGCCGCCATAGAACCAATTCCGTCATTCCGCAAAATTCTTACATCGTTAACTTCGAATTTAACGACCCCTTCTTTTTTTGCCTCAAAAATTGCCGAGAAAATCAAACCATTCCTGCCGTTGAATCCGCCCGGAGTAACGCCAGAAAATACAATCGCATTATCCTGCGCTTTAGGCTTCTCAATCCAAAAATTTACAATAGTATTTCCATCCCGTATCTCTTTTAAATCCAAAAGGTCGTTGGGAAAGATTATTTTCCCCTCGAAAGCGTTGATATTTTCCTGCTCGGTGTTCACAAATAGAGTTACCTCAAAATTTTTGCCAACTTGTGCTTGCGTTGTTTTTGCATCAAATGAAATTTGAGCGGCAAAAACCATCTGTGGCAATATAAGGCCAAGAGAAAATATAAATAAAATTTTGTATAAAAATTGATGCATAATCATCCCGTCCAATAAAACGCCATAATACTAAAATCTACCAAGTCCACTTTTCCGTCGCCGTTTAGTCGCTCTATTTCTTTTGGCTTAAACTCCGCGGAAAGCGTCCGTTTGTACCAATACGCGGCAATGGAAAAATCAACAAGATTCACGCGTCCATCGCCGTTCAAATCACCTTTTGCTGGTACTGTTGTCGGTAGTTGAGCAAGCACATTTTTTGTGCCCACTTTGAAACTTATTACACTACTAAAACTGCTAACCGCTTGATTTCCAATGGATGCCTTGGATTTAGCATAATGAGAGCCGTAATCAACAAAACTGCTGTCAAAATTATACAAATAAATGCCATCTTTATCCGAAATTATTTTACCAAAAAATTCTTCATCGGAACTAACCGAAACAACAATATCGGCCTGTGGAGCCGATTGCCCGAAAATCGCGATGTTGTCGCCGCGTTTAACTTCGCTTTTATCCACCGCGATAGTCGGCGCGATAAAAATGCCGCCAACATTGGTGGTGGCGCCGCTTGTTACGCTTGCGGGAAAAGTTAGAAGAGACGACCTAATGCCTTTTGAATCTTCGCTATAGACGGCAAAAATGTAATTTCCAGCCGAGAGCCCGGAAAGCTTGATTGAAAAATTGGCATCACTACCGGCAATGGATGTTGCCGCTATTTGGGCGTCTTTAAGCAGTGTTACCGCGCTTTTGGGATAAGCCCGACCGGAAAAGACAACTGCTGTTTCAGGCAGAACGCCTCCGCCTCCCCCGCCTCCGCCGCCCCCTCCGCCTCCTGACGGCGCGGTCGGCGTGGCTGAAACTTCGGTGGAAGTGGCGATGGAATTACCAAAAGCGTCTTCCACTCTTATTACGAAATAATAAGTAGTACCGTTTGTAAGACCCGCGCGAGCAGAACTTGTGACATTGCCCAAAGAAGATGAATAAGCGTAGGGTCCGCCGGAAGTTGTTGATTGCCCCGCATTATAACCAGACGCTGTCCAACCCAAATATCCTTGCGAAGCGCTCCAGCTTAAAGCAACTTGTCCATTACCGGCAGTGGCGGAAACAACAGGAGTAGTCGCTGTGGGAAAATATAAAAATCCGGCGTTAATGCCGAAACTCGCCGCCGTGCTCGTGCCAATTGATATCTGTGAAATTGCGCCGAATAGCTGGTAGCCGGTGGAAGAAGAATAAGCGCCGGAAAACATCACCGGCTCCAAAACTTTATAATTAGTAGAAGTAAATTCATCCGCGGAAGCAAAAGAAGCCACGAGAAACAAAAACAATATTATGATAAATTTTAATTTTTTAGACACATTAAATCGCTGGTTCCTTCTAAATAACTTCCGGTGTGGAAGTCGGCGTGGAAGTAGCTTCAATCGCCGGCGCTTGAATAACTTCCGGTGTTGTAGACGCGGCCGGCTCTAACGCTGGAGTTGAGGTTGCCTGCATTTCTTCCGGCGCGGGCAATGCCTCGCCCGCCGAAGCCTCTGGCGAAGGCTGGGAAACCGCTTCCGGGGTAGAAACGACTTCGGGCGCGGAAGTAGCAGAAGTGGTTTCGGGCGCTGGCTGTTGAATGACTTCCGAGGTAGAAGTAGCTTCCAACGCAGACGCGACTGGTTCTGATGCTGGAGTTGAAGTTGCTTGTTCTTGTAAAAGTCCCTCCACTACTTCCTGAACTAATCCTTCATTAATCATTTCTTCCGGAGCGGGCAATGCCTCGCCTGCCAAAGCCTCTGGCGAAGGCTGGGGAGTTGAAGCCGCTTCTTGCGCGGGCTCTGTTTGCGGCGGAGTTGTGGAAACCACAATCGCCGCCAGATTCAATTCTGCCGTAACGGGAACTTCTTCTGGAACAACTTCCGGTATAACCGGATTATAGCCCTCTATAACTTCTTCTTTGGGATTTAATAACTTTCCGACAAGGCCGGAATATGTCACCGCGACTATTTTCCGGGATTCTCCTTTTTCTTTTTCCAATTTTTGAACTCTCTTTAAATAAGACAATTCATATCTGATATTCTCCCCTAACTCTTCCGCCACATAAAGCCCGAGGTCTTTCCCGCCCAAGGCCTCCTTGCTCACCGTCAAGGTTTTTTCTATTTCTTTGTTTTGCCAAAAATCATCTTTAATTGCCAATGTTTGATATGAATAAGCGGCGTAATAATTTTTATCATCCTCGGTAATGGAATTTATCCTCAAATTAAAATCAAAATTATCCAAATCAGCCGAAACAATCCGACCATTATCAACGGAAACTATGATTTCTTCGCTGGAATAAACAGCATCGCGCATCTCGGGATTGGCGGCAAAACCTATTCCGAAACCAAAAAAAAGCAGGACAAAAATGATAGTGAAAGCATTATTATATTTTATAAAATCCACAATTTTCCGATGCATGGTTTTATTATACTCCATCTAAGATGATATTTCATCCACAACCCAAGATTTCAAGGAGAATTATTGAATTATGAATTTTGAATTATGAATTATGAATTATGAATGATTTTTGATTTTTTGATTAAAGCGTTCAAAAGTTTATGACAAATAATTAACTGATTTTCGATTTCTCGGTATTTTTCTACTGAAATAAACCCGACATCTTTCGCCACCAATAACTGACTTTGCAATTCTGTTAATGAGCCCTGCGCCATTGAATAAAATTGGGTTTTTTCCTTGTACGATTGCCTGCTGAATCCCTCCGCGATATTAGATGTAATGGACACCGCGCAGCGCCTCATCTGACTCACGAGTCCGAATGTTTCTTCTTTTGGGAAATTCTTAGTTTCTTCATAAATTACTAAAACTAACTTGTGCGCCTCTTTCCAAGTATTCAAATCGGTAAACTTTCTTATTTTGTTATTTTCATGATTCATAATTCTTGATTCGTTATCCATAATTCATTATTCATAATTCTAAATTCTATCTTCTAATTATCCATTCCAAGTTAATCCGTTTACGGTCTTTATTGACGCTCTTGCCAATCCATTAACTGTTTTTATTAAGGTTTCGTTTAGGCCATTTATTGTTTTTAGTTCTGAAGCCGGCACGGAAGGACTAGGAGAAGAAGAAATTGAAGACGACGGGCTGACAGACGAAGAGGCCGAACTGGAAACCGAAGACGAAGGCGAAGAACTGACCGAGCTGGAAATGGATGAGGAGGGGGAAACAGACGAGGAAACCGATGATGATTCCGAACTGGAGACGGAACTAGAAACCGAGCTGGACGGAGAAACCGAAGAGGACGGCGAGCTTGAGACCGAACTGCTAACGCTGGAACTTGGGGAAACTGACGAGGAAACAGACGATGAAACCGACGATGATTCCGAACTGGAGACCGACGAGCTGACGCTGGACGATGGACTTACCGAAGAACTCGGGGAACTCGAGACTGAACTAGACACACTGCTTGAAGGGCTTACCGAGCTTGACGGACTGCTTGACACCGAACTTGACACCGATGAACTTGGCGAGACCGAACTTGAGACAGAGCTTGAAACCGATGAAGATTCGGAAGAGCTTACTGAACTGCTGACGCTGGAACTGGGACTGACTGACGAGCTGGGCGAAGAAGAAACGGACGAAGAAACCGAACTTGACGGGCTGATTGATGAGGAAACAGACGAGGAAACCGAGGAAGACACTGATGAAGAAACCGAACTAGAAACCGAAGAAGAAGGACTGACCGAACTTGACGGACTGCTTGACACCGAACTTGACACCGATGAACTTGGCGAGACCGAACTTGAGACTGAACTTGAAACAGATGAAGATTCAGAAGAGCTTACCGAACTGCTGACGCTGGAACTGGGACTGACGGATGAGCTGGGCGAAGAGGAAACAGAGGAGCTGACGGAACTTGAGGGAGAGACCGATGAAGAAACCGAAGATGAGATTGAAGAGGATTCCGAACTGGAGACGGAACTGGAAACCGATGACGATGGACTGACCGAAGACGATGGCGAGGAAGAAACTGATGAGGACACCGAAGAGCTTGGAGATACCGAACTTGAAACCGAAGAGGACGGCGAGCTTGAGACCGAACTGGAGACCGACGAACTAACCGAGCTAGACGGAGAAACCGAAGAGGACGGCGAGCTGGAAACCGAGGAACTGACCGAGCTAGAAGGACTGACAGACGAGGAAGGCGAACTGGAAACAGAGGAAGAGACAGACGAGGAGACTGACGAAGAGACCGAAGAAGAAGGGCTTACTGAACTTGAAGGCGAGCTGGAAACCGAGCTGGAAACAGAACTTGACGGAGAAACAGACGACGAAACAGACGAACTGACGCTGGAAGACGGCGATGAAGAGACGGAGGAGCTAACCGATGAAGATGGAGACACGGAGCTTGACGGCGAGGAGGAAACCGAGGAAGACACTGATGAAGAAACTGAACTAGAAACCGAAGAAGAAGGGCTTACCGAACTTGACGGACTGCTTGACGCCGAACTTGATACCGATGAACTTGGCGAGACTGAACTTGAAGGAGAGCTTGAAACAGATGAAGATTCAGAAGAGCTTACCGAACTGCTGACGCTGGAACTGGGACTGACGGATGAGCTGGGCGAAGAAGAAACAGAGGAGCTGACGGAACTTGAGGGAGAGACGGATGAAGAAGGCGAAGATGAGATTGAAGAGGATTCCGAACTTGAGACGGAAGAAGAAACCGATGACGACGGACTGACCGAAGACGATGGCGAGGAAGAAACTGATGACGACACTGAAGAGCTTGGAGACACCGAACTTGAAACCGAAGAGGACGGCGAGCTTGAGACCGAACTGGAGACCGACGAACTAATCGAGCTGGACGGAGAAACCGAAGAGGACGGCGAGCTTGAGACCGAACTGCTGACGCTGGAGCTGGGACTGACCGAGCTGGAGGGACTGGAACTGACTGAACTTGATTCAGAACTTGAAACTGAACTAGAAACCGAAGAAGAAGGACTTACCGAACTTGACGGACTGCTTGACACCGAACTTGATACCGATGAACTTGGCGAGACCGAACTTGACGGACTGCTTGACACCGAACTTGATACTGATGAACTTGGCGAGACCGAACTTGAGACTGAACTTGAAACAGATGAAGATTCAGAAGAGCTTGCTGAACTGCTGACGCTGGAGCTGGGACTGACTGACGAGCTGGGCGAAGAAGAAACGGACGAAGAAACCGAACTTGACGGGCTGATTGACGAGGAAACCGAGGAAGAAACCGAGGAACTGACGCTGGAAGACGGACTGATAGACGAACTGGGAGAAGATGACACCGAGGAACTTACCGACGAAGACGGCGAATTGATATGCGGCTTGATTTGAAAACCTATAACGCCGCAGGGGTCGTTTGTAGTAGCTGAAGCTCCGCCGCTAATTGTTCCGGGGTCTGCGGTAGGCGTAGCCCTCTGCAACTGAAGCGCAAGTCCGGGTGTAAGGGCCGCCGTATAATCTGCGACAGCTTCCGTCCAGTCGCCGCCTGTTTCGCCTGTTGCGCTGGCTTGAGCATTGTTATCGTTCTGCGCCACCAAAGCCACAGCCAATGCGCCGGCAATAGTCGTGGTAACCGTCGGCATCTGCGGGTCGGTATTGTGCGCGGTTGCCGAGAATCCCGCGCATAATTCAGTAATAGTCCCGGACACGCGCCCGGAGAATGAATAAATGCGCGCGCCGCGCTGGTTTGCGCTTGCCATTCCAGAATCCAGCGTCACAGCTGTTCCGTCTTCTGTTCCAGCCGCGATTTTTCCCCACACCCAGTGCCTTGATACGGCTGTGGCGCCGAGATTTTGCGGGCCGGCAAGCAAAGTCCAACCGCTTGGCGGAGAAGCGACACCGGACGGCGATTCCGAAGTGCCTTCCCACATAGCGTGGGCGATAAGGATATCCCCGGCAGTTACTGTTGCGGGGCAAAGTGGCGAGAGAGCTGTTCCGCTAGTTTGCGTGGATACGCCGGCTCCCTGAGATAAAAATGCTATGGCCATTTTTTATGTTAAATTATTCCTGTTGTTATATTTTCCATGGTTATTTGCTGAAATATCGCTTCGTTTTCTCTACAGACATGTAGTTTTTCAGTAAAAAGACGGTTTCTTTTCTTAGATTGGTCTTTACCCAGGTTTTTTCTTTTTCGTTTAAAAGTTCTCCGAGTCCTCGCAGTATTTGATTGTCTTTCACTTTTTCTATAACAGCAATGCAATCAGCAAGCTGTTCTTTGGTGGTTTTATTAGTTCTTGCATTAAGAACTTCAGTGTTGATATCCCAATTATTTTTAGCAAAATACCAAATATCGTATATATCGCGCATGGCTATTTCGCCGCGCGAAGTCAGCGCGGCAAGTTTACTCGCAAACAAATAATCTTTTTTCCCAACCAGCATAGAAATACCGAGATATTCTTTGAGCTCGTAGCGCTCTTGGATATCGGGTATATGTATTCTGATACTTATCTCAACTTTAATATTATGGTCAATATCACCGTAGGAAAGAAGAAAGAAAATCGTGTTTCGTTTAATACGGCTATCTTTAATCTCGCCGTGCTTTTCTAGAATATTTTTTACCGCTTCCAACACCAATTTTTGCGTTGCCTCATCGGTTGAAAACAAATCAAAGTCCAAATCCACTGAAAATCGCGGCAAGCCATAAAAAAAATGCGCGCATGTGCCGCCTTTAAAACCCAAAAGCGGAGCAATTGAAACATTGGTATATATATCTTTCAAAATCTGCCCCATAACCAGTTGATGTTTTTCTTTATTGAGCATGATTTTTCTGATATTTAATTAATCGCTTGAGCATCTGTTTATTTTTGTACATCGGCGCCAACTCAAAACATTTTTCCCAATTAAGGGGAGACAGATTATCAAAGTGATATTGGGAGAATAAATAGATTGTGTCTAAAAACGCTCTCTCCGGGCTGGCAATATTATAGTTGTCATTAAACGAAGTTCCGGCTGGATTAAACAAGATTTCGTTTTTTAGACTTCTGAAGGTAAAAATATGGTTATCAATCTTCATGGTTTTTGGCCACGGACCGGCTACAAAAATAGTGTCGTAGTGCTGAAAGATGATGCCGGCGTCCCGCAACACCGTCTCAAAACTAATATAGGAAGGGGTGTATAAACTTGCGGCCAGTTCTCTTGAATTGTAGTTTCTGTCCTTGGCAAATACCCCTCTGGTCAACCGGAATAAATCCCCCTGCTTTACATAATAAGATATTTTGGCTTTTAAATTCGGCTGGCTAGTTTCTTGCCAAATCAAAGCAATATCTTTAGTTGTCAGAACCGTTTTTTGAGATTGGTATAATTTGGCTATGAGGTTATCCATAATGTTTGATGGAAGTGCTATATTTTCTTACTTCTATTGTATATTGTTATCAATATCCGGTCAAACAACTTAAAAGTGGATAACTTAAATTAGGATTCGCTTTTCTTTAGATTATCAAGGTCGGCTTGCGTCCACCCCTTCACCGGCCAGAATTTTTCTATTAGCCAAGAAAGGGAATGTTTTTGTTTCGGCCATTTATTATTAAAAAATAAGTCTTTGGCGTGTTTCTTGGCGTGGTCCACTTGTTTGCCGGACTGGGGATACGGGAATCCAAAATCCCCGCCTTGCGTTCTAAAAAGGTGGGCGTACCAAGTCTTATGGTTTACCATCACTCTGCCGCCGGAAAGCCAGGTTTTTACCGCCACTTCTATGCCTTGACTGCCCCAACTGCCAAAATTCTCATCGCAAACATCAAGCTCCCAGTACTTATCTCTGGTAAGCATCCAGCACGAACCCTGCAAAGACATTGTTTCGGTCAAGTCTCCCCCATATCCCGGCCGTTTTGTGTATTCTCTAAAATATTGAAAGTGCGGTTCGGAATCAAAACAATACGAATTGCTTTGGGGTCTTAACTTGCCGACCCACAATATGTCCCGCGTTGTCTCTTTGCCGCATTCCTTGCCTGACGGCAGGCAGACCTTGCAGGGACCCGAGGGACTTTGGTATCGGCGATGTCCGTCCGGACAGACCCAGTCAAAAGCGTGTAGATTCCGCATCGTCGGCACCATTGTCGCATTGTCTCCTGTTTCCTTAAACGCTTCTAACATCTTCCTGTCAAAACCTTTGTCAAAAGCGCAGTGAGCGTCTATTTTCATTACATACTTGGCTTTGGAAAGGCGGCAAGCCATGTTGATTGCCGCCCTTTGCCCGATGCTTTCCGGCAAATAAATTACATTGACTCTTTCATATTGGGGAATGCCCGGGTCGGACCATTGCCCGTCCTCCACCGCTATGACTTCCGTGTCCGCTTCTATATTAGCCAGAATATCCTCAATGGTTTTTTTGAGAAACATTTCATTTCTGCCCGGGATTAAAATGCTTAAATCGTAATTCATAATGAATGCCCTAACGCGATTATCGCTATTGGCTTTAAATGTTTTTCTATATTAAGGGTATTTTTAATTTTGTCTTCGCGAAACGCCCCTATCCACACTGACGCCAAACCCCCGTCTACAAGCAACAATTGAACATAAGCGCCAAATATCGTCGCATCCTGAATTGAATAAAGATTTTTGCCCCTTTCACCGTAACGGGAAACATACGCTTCGGGGTTGGCGCAAATCACCAAATAAACAGGCGCGTCAATTCTGACTATTTTTTCTTTGGTGATTATTGCCTTATATCCTCTTATGGCTCCCGCTGACGGAGATGTCCGAGCCAAAGCGATAATTTCTTCCAATATTTCGTTGGGAACATCTATCTTTTGGAAAGACCTAACCGATTTTCTTTTTTTTATTACATCCGTTAGTTCCATCTTCTCTATAAATTTTTAATTATGTAATCCAAGGCATTCATTCTTTTATAAATTTGATAAATCTTTAAAGTTGCTCACAACCGTCGTCCAATGCGGGCATTCTTTCCAATCGCGGCGATATTTGAAATGAGGCCAGACTTTGTCATAACCGTACTTCGCTTCAATTTTTGGCCCCGTATCGTGGATGACGATATAATCCGCCTTATCTTTGAATTTGATGGCGTCCTGCCCTCTGTTTCTCGGCCTTTTGGGGCTATGGTCTATCAAAACCACGCTATAATGCTCGCTAAGTTCCACCTCGTCCCAATTATTCACAAAACGAATATCGTGGTTCTCGCTCTTAAATTTCTTGGCAAGTTCGTAATAATGAGGATAACTTTCATAAGTTATCAGTTTTCTTCCCAAACATAACCAATGAAGCAAGGGGGTGCTGAATATGCCGGAGCCTAATTCCACTACTGTCCCTTTGGTCATTTGAACCGTTTTTATGAGCATGGGAAAATGGGAACTGGTCTCCATTTCCGTACTCATGTTTTTATATTTTTGCGTTCTTTCTTCTCTTGTGATTTGCTTTATCGGCGTACTTTTTTTAAATTTTCCGTATATCCTTTTATCTTTTGGAACAACTAGTATCTCCCCTTCCAATGCAAATCCTTCGCTTTCAACCAGCTCTTTTAATTCTTCCGGCGTCCATTCCTGATAATGGAACTTATCTTTATTAGTTCCCTTTTCGGGCGTAGCCAGATATAGATAGCTTCTTAAAACTCTTTTGGCTTCTTTCAACGCTTGGCGCGGAAATTCAAAATGCTCCAGCGCATCACCCATAAACACCGCGTCAAATTCCTCGTCCTTAAAAGACAAATGATAAACATCGCCCAATATCACATCAGCGCCCTTTTCCTGCGCCAGTCTTACCGCTTCTGGTTCATTGTCCAATCCTTTTATGCCCAGAAGATGAGTTATTTTGCCGTCTCCCGCGCCTATGTCCAGAACATTTTTCTCTTTTATCCACTCTTTTACGCGGTTGGCGTGGCGGAAATACTTCGTATTCTTATCTTCGTATTGTTTCCAATGATATGCGCCGAATTTTTTGTATTTTGAAAATTCCATCGTTTAGCTTTATTAGTATATTATTTACAAAAAAACCAACTCGGAGAGCGTTCTTTAGTTAGAAAAACATCATAAATCCCATGAGCCCGCGTGTATGTGTTAACTACTTCTATTACTCCAAAATATCTGGTCTTGATGTAATCATGCCCGGCGACCAATCCACCCTTCTTTACTCGCTTTGACCACTCAATAATGTCCGACATTACAAAATCAAATTCATGGTTGGCATCGATGTAAACAAAATCCAAAGATTCATAAGGAATATTGCGCACTACATCCATGCTCTTCCCTCTAATGATTCTGGCTTTGAATGGAGCTAATCGTCGTTTTGTATTCTCATAAGTATAATCAACGTAAGACTGGCCCTTACTTTGGTTTGCCTTATCTTCCTCGACTTCCCACATATCAACGCAGAGAAGTTCAAGATTGGGAATTTTCTTAAACATCATTTCTGAATACTTCCCCTTTGCGACGCCGATTTCCGCCCCTTTAGTCATATTAAATTTTGCAAGAAGTTCCGGAAGATAATCACGATTGATTTTATTTATCCGAATCGGCCTCTGTTGCCCGCTATCTGTATACGTCGTGTGTAAATATTCTTTCAGTTCCATGGTTTATTATTTATAGTTTTTTATTAAATCTTCCGCTTTACCCCAAAATGGGATATCGTATGCCTTCATCGGCCCGAGGGCTTTTCTATATCGTTTTTGTCTGTCTTCAGTCGCGTCATCGTGGTTAATTTGGATGATGGAAACCTCGGAATAAACTTCAACCGACTTTCTGATTGTCACCCCAAGCCATCTATCAACCCTTTCTCTGCCCAACTCCCCAACATATTGAGGAGGCATGGTGTCGCCCGGATATTTGGCAAATCTTTCTTCAAGCGCTTCTATCATCAACTCTCTTGGCGCGATAAGCGAGCAATTGCTTTTCCTGTTTCTCCAAGAATAAGTCGGCTTTCCCCAAGTAAATAACGCCCAGCGGTTTTGATTGTAAGCAAAAGTGTTTTTTTCCGGCCGGTAAAAGTTAAAATGTTCCTTTGGATACAAAGTGTCATCTTCGGCTATGGCTACGAAAGAGGTAGTCGCGACCTTGGCCGCTCTTAACATTTGTCTGTAAATATTAGAGTATCTTTTCTCGCCATCATCAAGCAAATTCGTTCCGAAATCTAAGGGTTCGCGAGATATGCTTATTATCGGGTAATCTCCCGCCGCTTCAAGTAAAATTTTCCTTTGATATTCCGCGAATGATTCAGGAATTTGGCTGGCGGTTAAATATATTATAGTTAGGTCTTGCATAAAATTGAAACAATCCAATCTCCTTTTAAATCTCTCTGCGACCCAGAAAATCCCGCCACTCCTGTGATATAAATTTTCATACCCCCCATTGTTTTCTAATTATTTCATAATAATCCTTCCAAAGATTAAGCGCGTAGGCAAACGAGGCATCGGCTTCAGTTCCCCCGTAGTTGTGGGTTCGTTTGAAACTCCTGTGTTTATGAGCGAACCAAGTATTCTTATTCACCAACAATCTTCCCCCCGCCTGCCAAGTCTTAAAAACCATTTCAATTGAATCTTGATAATGTGTTCCGTAGCCTTCGCTTTGGAGTTCTCCTATTATCTGGTCCCACCAGGTTCGCTTCATTATCCAACAAGAACCCTGCATAGCCATAGTATCATCAATCATCTTATGCTTTCTTTTAATAGTCCGGCTCTTCCACGCATGTCCGGTGAATTTATTTCTGTGTTCATCAATAACCAGCTTCTCATAATCCACCGGAGGAATATCCATTACTTCCCATTTCTCCACATCCAAAAAATATCGCCTGGGAGTGACTATCCAATTATCCCTGATTCGTTCCAGCAAAATCCGGTCATAACCCTTGCCAAATACACAGTGCTCATCGGTTCTCATAATGTATTCACCTCTTGAAATTGCCACGCCGGCGTTAATCGCGCCTCTCATTCCCCGATTTTTTCCCAAGTGAAGAATTTTTAGTCTGGGGTCGTCTGTGAGCTGGGGATTTGGCCAATAACCATCTAAAACCGCGATGACTTCCAATTCTTTGCCAAGTTCCGAGTTGCCCAAAAGAGAGTCTATGGTTTTCTGGAGTAAGGGGTCTTTATATGATGGTATTATCACCGACAGCATATAAATAATAATTTATAATCTCTAAAAAAATTTACTATAAAACAGCAAAAAAATCAATGCGTTGTTCGACATTGAAAATTATATTTACTCCCTATTAATCGGAATTTACCCCGTTAGAGATCCGATTCGCCTACGGCGAATCGACAGACATTTTTAATGTCCTATCTCTAACGGGGTTTAGACGTGCGTTATATAGTCCGCGGACGGATTAAAATAAATTCTGTCGGCGTGGGTGGCAATTCCCACTACTTGTATCACATCATTTGTTGCCGCGGGTTGAGTTTGCGTTTCGGTCCCCGCGGTAGTTGACAAATACACCACTCCGCCAACGGTAAAGGCATACCTTGTATCATCTCTATAAACACCGCGCAAGAGGACATTATTTGACCCAGCGCTTGCGGTGGCCAAAGCCAAACCCATCGCCGGATAAGTAGAAACTCCGTTTGCGTCCGCTTTATAAACTTTTCCGTCTGATTTGAAATACAAAAGATCGCCCTTGGCAATGGACTCGCCGTAGGTCATGCCGACTATGAATCCAGAGACGGTTTGATCGGCTGTCGGCGCCTCAATCAACTTAATGCCGGCAACATTATTTATGGGCAATTCTCCCATATCCAGACGAAATCGGGAAATTTTAATGGTCTGAGAACCAACCTTCAAATCTCCGCATTTTAAACAAGTAAAAAGAGAAGTTGGAACGCTTTTCCCTTTATTAATTCCCAAAAGAGGAATCCACTTGTGATTATTGCAATCTGTTTTTTCCGCCATTGCCTTATGATTATTTTTACATTATGCTCCCCCCTTATCAATCTGAAGCACTTCTTCTCCGGAACTGTCGTAAATGGATAGATTTTTTTTATTTTCAACAACTTGAAAATCCTTAAAACTGGTTTTATTCAACGAATCGGTTTTAGCGAACGAATCGTCTGAAAACCTTGAAAACAAGGGCCCTAAAACTTTTTCCATCAAGAAAGCCCCGGCGCCGATGAATATTATTTTTAAAAATTTTCTTCTGTTTTCATTCATGCCTTTCCATTTATTTAGATTTTTTGTCAAATTTCAATTCTTCTTCGGCTTTTTTTATCTCTCTTTCTATTTCCTCCTTGCCCTTTTTAAATTCCCCGGTGAATCTGCCCAATCCCCTTGCCAGTTCCGATAATTTTTCTCCGCCAAAAAAGAAAACCACCAATACCAGCACGATAATCGCTATTTCTGGGAGCCCTAATCCAAACATATTATTATTGTATTTAATGTTTTACTAATTTATATTTTGCGCTTCCTTACTTTCTTCTCCAGTAAAGAAAAGACAAAACCGCCACTACGGCCAAAATGATTACTATTTCTACGAGCCCTAATCCAAACATATTATTATTGTATTTAATTTTTTACTAATCGACCCTTTCATTGATTGTATTCTTAATTAAACTTATTGGCAAAAACATATCCCGTAAAATAAAGCGCCGCCAACGGAAGAAACAGCATTAACATGGTAATTCCCGTGCCATCCGGAGTTATTATAGCAGACGAGATTAGAAAAAACAAAAATGCGTGTCGCCAATTTTTTCTCCAGAAGCCGGCTTTTATAATTCCCATAAAACTCAATAAAACCATAAATAAAGGCAATAAAAACATCAGCCCAACGGCAATCATTAAACCGAAAACATATTGGATAAATTCGTTTATTGAAAAGAATGGAACCGCGCCGATGCCCGTGGCGTACGGATAAAGCGTTTTAAAGACCGCCGGAATCAGAAAAAAATAAGCAAACGCGGAACCAGAAAAAAATAAAAAGATAAGAGGAAATAAAGACCATAAAACCGCTTTCCTTTCATGTAAAAAAAGAGCGGGGTGAAGATATGTAATAATTTTATACATAAAAAGCGGAGCGGTTAATAAAAAACTCAACAACATTGAGAGCAATATTTGGGACACAAAAGCGCTCATCGGATTGGTAACAACCAACTGAACATCCGGCGGAAGAAGGTCCTGCCTGATTTTGTTAAAAACTTGAACGGAAAAAGAATTTTCGGTTGGGAGGGGCAAAATGTAGTTCTGTCCAAAAATCGCCATTTTTTTAAAACCGAAAATAAAAAGGAAAAAGGAAAAACCGATAAAAGAAAAAATCCAATATAAAATATGTTTTGCGAATATTTTTAGTTCCTCAAGAAGGGTCATCAAAATGCGATATTACTGGCTCTCGTCAAACTCAAGTATTATATTATCTGCCGTATCGTACATAATTGTTGATGCGCCAACTTTTTTAAGTTTAAAGTTATTATCAAAAATAACCGATGTTTCCACCATGATATTCCCTTTATCCGCCGGGGCGCTCGCTCCGCAACTGCCGCCGGAACAAACCCATAGGTTTTCATTTTGCATTCTAATGTTCCCGCCGGTTGAAGAAAGCTGGAGATCGCCGGCAGAATCAATGTAAAATTCGCCAAAAACAGAACTTGCCTGGCTTAACCTTAATTGAGGAACGCTGTTTACATCAAAAACATTAAACTTTCTGCCCGGTGTCGTCGTCCCAATCATGACATTGCCGCTACTATCCATAATGAGCGATGTGGCGCCGGATGAACCAACAGCAAGCGTGGAAGAAGCAAAAATGCCGCCCGAAGAATTAATAGAAAACAAATGATTCAAAGAGGAATCCTCAATTCTGAACAAGTTTGCCAGCTGTCCCAGCGAAGCGCGTATTAAAGCGGGGATGGCGGATGTAGTGGTGGCTTCAATAGTAACAACCGCGTTTGAAACCGGAGTTGTCGTGCCGAAAGATGATTGACCTGTTCCGCTTACCGCCGACGAAAGTTGAACGAAAGCCGAGGAACTAACGCGTTGGCGCGGAGATAAAGTTTGAAAAGTGGAGTTGTTGGAAGAAGCTTCAACCTGAAGATAGATGTCTTTGTTTGTGTTAAAATTATAATCAAGCGCGTGAGGATACCCCGCGGCAGTGTCGCCGATATTCGCGTTGAATACTCCCTGGCGGACATTTATCGCGAAAGACGAAGGCGCGCTTGACGGCCATAAACGCGTCCCCGAATCAACCGTTGCGTTGTCCCAAATGGAAAATTTAAAATAATAAGTGGTTCCGGAGCCTCCCAAAAGATTGCCGCCGGAATCAGTCAATCTTCCCTGATAACTGATAATGGCCGGCGCGCCCGAACTGGCATAGGCGGAGAAAGAGACGAATGCGAATAAATTAAGAACAAGGAACAGTAATCCTATTTTCTTAAAAAATAGTTTTGAGGGCTGTTTTTTATCTAATTTGAACAATGGTTTTTTCACTTTGTTTTTCGCGCTGTCATAATCATCTTTATTTACAATAATGGATGAAAAAATTTTTGTATTTTTACTATTTATATTATATATCACATTATTTTAACTTGGAAGCTAAGCTTCCAAGTAGGACTACTCTAATAATAAAAAATCTTCTATTTCTTTTCTTTCTTGAATTAACTCCAGGGCTTCTTGCGCGAATTTTTTATATTCTAAATTATTTCTAAACTGCTGTAAAATAACTTTCTTATCGCAAAGACCAGCAATAATATTCTCAACATATTCATTCCAACTTGACTTAAAATCCAACTTGGAAGCTAAGCTTCCAAGTTGATGTTGAGAAAAATGGACTTTATCGTTTAGATTGATATAAGCGCTTAAATGCAAAAGATATTCGTTTGAATCTATATGAACAATTTTATAGCTTCCTTGAAATAAAGAGCCGTTTCGCTCATATTTTTCATTAAAATATTTGGTATAGCCCGTGCCAATCCTATGCATAAATTTTTTAATACCGTCGTCGGCTACCTGTTGGACTAAAAAATGGTAATGATTCGGATTAAGGCAATAACAAATAAATTTTACCAAACCAACCGACCCGGAAGCCAATTTGGAAGCTAAGCTTCCAAATTGGCTTCTTGAAAATGAGCGTTCATAAATGCTTCCAATTGGCTCAACAACATTAAACTCTTTCATGCTTTTAAAAAATCTCTCGTAATCATTGTTATTATTAAAAACAGCGCGTTTATCCACTCCGCGATTGTATATGTGATAATATTCGCCGTTCGCAAATTGAATTTTTCTCATATATTTATTATACTATTTGGAAGCTAAGCTTCCAAGTGTGGATAATCTAATCGCCCAAGCCCTCTTAGTTCAGTGGCAGAACAGCGGTATCGTAAACCGCATACGTCAGTTCGATTCTGGCAGAGGGCTTATTTACAAAAATAGGCAAATCGCGGATAATTAAAACAATATGGAACGCCAGCTTATTGAAATCAGCACCGGCACTATTCTTAAGTTCATTTTTTTAGGCCTTGTTCTGGCTTTTCTTTTTGTTATTCGGGATATTGTCGCTATTTTTCTATTGGCGATCGTCATCGCTTACGCCCTTGACCCGGCAATCAACTGGTTTCAAAACAAAAAAATTCCAAGAGTGTTCGCCGTGCTTTTTATTTACATCGGCTCTTTGGCCGTTCTTACTCTTCTTTTTTATCTGATTGTTCCTCCGCTTTTTTTTGAAGTCAAAAATTTTGCCGCTGAATCGCCCCAATTTCTTGAAAAAATAACCCTCCCGCTGACAAATCAAAACCTTGAAGGCGCGTCCATAATTCCGCCTTCACTCCTTGAAAATATTCAAGACTTCTTCGGTTCAATAAGCAACTTGCTTGCTAATTTCAGCCAAGGATTTATTCAAACTTTAATCAGATTATTCGGCGGAATTTTTTCCGCTGTTCTTATTTTGGTTATAGCTTTTTATCTCTCCTTTCAGGAAAAAGGCGTTGAGAATTCCATCAAGATGGTCGTTCCGAAAGAATACGAAGATTACGCTCTTAAAATCTGGCGCGGTTCAAGCCAAAAAATCGGATTCTGGCTGGAGGGCCAAATTCTGCTGGGAATAATCGTGGGAACTTTGGTTTTTCTCGCTCTTACCATTCTTCAAGTGAAATACGCCCTTTCTTTGGCGCTCCTTGCCGCCCTCTTGGAAATTATTCCGATTTTTGGACCGATTATTGCCGCTTTTCCCGCCGTTGTAATCGCTTTTTTGCAGGAACCGATTTTAGGATTAATCATGATTGGCGTTTATTTTCTTATTCAGCAAATTGAAAATCATCTCATTTATCCGGCGGTAATGCGAAGAACCGTGGGCGTTCCTCCGCTCGTGGCGATTTTCGCTCTGCTCATCGGCGGCAAACTGGCCGGTTTCATCGGCTTTGTCTTAGCCGTGCCAATGGCGGTTATTTTCATTGAAATAGCCAATGATTTGGCGGAAAGAAAACGCGTTGCCGACAAATGAGCAAAAAAGAAAAATTTTATATTACCACCTCTATTGTTTATGTAAATGCCGCTCCTCATCTCGGCTACGCGCTGGAACTTGTTCAAGCCGATGTTATTGCCCGCTACAATCGCCTTCTCAAAAAAGATGTTTATTTTTTAACCGGGACAGACGAGCACGGCGCGAAAATAACAAAAGCGGCGAAAGAGGTCGGCAAAAATACCGAAGATTTTGTCAATGAAAACTCCGCGAAATCAAAAATTCTTGTTGAAAAACTCAATATTTCCAACGATGATTTCATTAGAACTTCCGACCGCGTCCGTCATTTCCCGGCTGTTCAAGAAATATGGAAACGGCTCGCAAAAAACGGAGATATTTACAAAAAACCTTATAAGGGCTTATATTGCCTGGGACATGAAGCTTTTGTAACTGAAAAAGACTTTGATGAAAACGGGCGATGCTTAATTCACGAAACCAGGCCGGAATTGATTGAGGAAGAAAATTATTTTTTCCGGCTATCCCGCTACCAAGAACAATTAAAAAATTTAATTGAAAAAAACGAATTAAAAATTATTCCCGAGACGAGAAAAAACGAGGTTTTGTCTTTTATCGGCGAAGAGCTTGAAGACTTAAGCGTTTCCCGACCGGCAAAAGACATTGGTTGGGGTGTTCCGGTTCCCGGCGACAGCGCTCAAACAATTTATGTCTGGTTTGACGCGCTTTGCAATTACATAAGCGCTCTTGGATTTGCCGGAGAAGATTCGTCAAAATTCAACAAATTCTGGCCAGCCGACCTTCACATTATCGGCAAAGACATATTAAGATTTCACGCGATTATCTGGCCGGCAATGCTGATTTCAGCCGGCTTGCCGCTTCCAAAAGAAATTTTTATTCACGGATTTATAACAGTCGGCGGAAAAAAAATGTCAAAAACAATCGGCAATATCGCCGACCCCATTCTTTTAATTGAAAAATACGGCGAAGACGCTTTGAGAACTTACTTAATAAAAGAAATTCCTGTTTTTGACGACGGGGATTACACCGAAGAAAAATTAAAAAATTTCTATAACGGCAATTTGGCAAAAGGGCTGGGCAATCTTGTCTCGCGCGTCTCGGCGATGAGCGGACAATATTTTAACGGAATAATCCCAAAACCAAGCGATGACGCCCTTTCAGCCGTTCCTCTTAAAAAACATCTTTTTTTGAATGAAGATTCCCGCCAAAACATAGAATCAACGACCTTAAATCAATTCATCAACGATAAAATCATACCCGAATATCAAAAGGCGTTTTCCCGATATCAGCTTAACGAAGCTCTGAATGTCGGTTTTAAATTAGCTAAGACGCTGGACGGCTATATTCAGGAATACGAACCGTTTAAACTCGTAAAACAAGACAAAGAAAAAACCCGAGCCATTCTTTGGAATTTATGCTTTGCTTCCGGAGAACTTGCCCGGCTTTTGGAGCCGTTTATGCCGAAAACTTCGGAAAAAATTTTAAATATCTTCAGTTTTAACGAAAAATCGCAAGAATTCAGAGTTGTTTCCCACGACGCTCTTTTCCCAACTAAAGAATAGCCCTAACTGATTAGCGATTAGCTGTTAGGGATTAGCTTTTAGGTAATTCCTAAAAGCTAAAAGCTATAAGCTAAAAGCTATTATAAAACTATGTTATTTGACACCCATTCTCATCTTCAATTTCCGGAATTTGACAAAGACCGCGAGGAAGTAATTTCGCGAATAAAAAAAGAAGGGATGATTTGTATAAATGTGGGTACAAATCAAGAATCCTCCCAAGGGGCCGCGGAATTAACTGAAAAATACGAAGGGTTTTTTGCAGGCGTTGGTTTACATCCCATAGATATCAATAGAGAAAAATTTAATGAAGGTTTTTATGAAAAGTTAATAAATCTTCCTAAGGTTTTAGCTATCGGCGAGTGCGGACTCGACGAAAAGGCGACAAGCTCCAAAGAAAAACAAAAAGAAATATTTAGTGAACAAATTAAACTTGCGATTCAATCAGATAAACCGCTGATAATTCATTGCCGCGAAGCGCATAACGAGGTCATAAACATTCTTGAATCATATTTTTTGAAAAGCGAATCTCAAAATAACGGAGTCATCCATTTTTTCTCCGGAACGATTGAAAACGCCGAAAAATATCTGAACCTTGATTTTTATTTATCGTTCAGCGGAATTATCACTTATTCAAATCAATACGACGAGCTTATAAAATTTTTGCCTTTAAACAGAATTCTTGCCGAGACCGACTCCCCCTTTGCCGCGCCACTTCCTTATCGCGGCCAAAGAAATGAACCGATTTATGTCAAAGAAATCGTCAAAAAACTGGCGGAAATCAAAAATATCTCTTTTGAACAAATGAGCGAAATAACCTTTGAAAACGCGAGAAAATTGTTTAAAATAAAGGCATAATCTTAATAAAGGCGTAATCTTATTGAGCGTAATGGACCATCTTAAAATACGCAAAAAATTTTTGAAATTTTTTGAAAAGCAAGGGCATAAAATCGTCCCCTCTTCTTCCCTGATTCCGTCGGTTAAAGACCCCTCTTTGCTGTTCACCACCGCCGGAATGCAACAATTTAAACCATACTATTTGGGAGAAAAAGACCCGCTGAAAGATTTTGGCGCCAAACGAACGACTTCCATCCAAAAATGCTTTCGGACTTCCGACATTGACGAGATTGGAGACGATACCCATCTTACTTTTTTTGAAATGCTCGGAAATTTTTCATTCAACGACTACGGAAAAAAAGAAACGATTCAATGGGCCTATGATTTTTTAACAAAAGAATTGAATATTCCCGTTTCATACGCTTCAATTTTCAAAGGCGAAAACGATATTCCGCGAGATAACGAATCGTTTAAAATTCTTCGGGATTTGGGCGTCAAAAACATCCGGGAATTTTGCAAAAAAGAAAACTTTTGGGGGCCCACCGGAACAAAAGGCCCTTGCGGCCCGACGGTTGAATACTACGCCGATAATACGGAACTTTGGAATCTTGTTTTTAACGAGTATTTTTGTTCAACGGAAGAAAACGACATTAAAAAAATGCCAAATCCGGGCGTAGACACCGGAATGGGCTTTGAACGGCTAATGATGATTTTTGAAAACAAAACAAATGTTTACGAAACCACTCTTTTTGCTCCCTTAATGAAAATTATTGAGCAGGAATCCCAAAAATTTAATTTAAAATTCGCGCGAATTTTAGCCGACCATATCAAAGGAATCGTTTTTATCTCATCCGAAGGAATCTTGCCCTCAAACATAGAACGGGGCTATGTCCTGCGCCGGCTGATTCGGAGGATTTTAAGATACGGCCGGCTCCTGGAATTTCCTGAAAAAAACTTTAAAAAATTAGCCAAAGCGACTATTAACATTTATCAGGAAGTTTATCCGGAACTTTTGCGAAATGAAGCAAAGATTTACAAAATCATTGAAGAAGAAACAGAAGCTTTTGGCGCCTCGCTTACAAAAGGGCTTAAGGAATTTGAAAAAATAGCCGCAAAAGGCGCGCTCGCCGCCAAAGAAGCGTTTTTTCTTTATGAAACATTTGGTTTCCCTTTTGAACTTACGAAAGAACTCGCTTTGGAACGCGGAATCAAATTGGACGAAAACGAATTTCAAAAAGAATTCGCTTCTCACCAGGAAATTTCAAGACTCGGCGCGGAAAAAAAATTCGGAGGGCACGGTCTCGAAAATTCCAAATTTCAAATTCCAAAATCCAAAATCATAAAACTCCATACGGCGACGCATCTTTTACAGGCGGCATTAAGGGAAATTTTTGGGACGGAAGTGAAACAAATGGGCTCCGACATAAACGAAGAGCGGACAAGATTTGATTTTTCTTTTGACGGAAAACCGACCGAAGAAAAACTTAAAAAAATTGAAGAGCGCGTCAACGAAATAATCGCCAAAGATTTGCCGGTGATTAAAAAAGAAATGAGCTATAAAGAAGCGCTCAAACAAGGGGCTTTGGCGTTTTTCAAAGAAAAATATCCGGAAACGGTGACGGTATATCAGGTTGACGGATTTTCAAAAGAAATCTGCGCCGGGCCTCATGTTCAAAAAACCGGCGAAATAGGAAGTTTCAAAATTCTTAAAGAAGAAGGAATCGGCAAAGGAATAAGAAGAATAAAAGGAACGATAGTTTAAATTTCTAATTTCTAATTCCTAATTTCTAATTTTAAAATCATTTAAAAAATTAAGAGCAAGTGATACAATAAGCCAATGACGGAACTTGAAAAATTGGAAAAACGGCTCTATAAGCCGAACGAAAAGTTCAAAGGCAGGGAAAAACCGCCTGAACTGACGCCATCCAAAGAAAAAGCGA